>Ga0189287_100104_pt1 | contig 67558 bp, 66 predicted proteins | sample UW86minimetaG_FD_130319 | JGI IMG/M metagenome (GOLD analysis project Ga0189287, IMG submission 130319) | Marine microbial communities from the Costa Rica Dome - UW86 mini metaG | ecosystem: Environmental > Aquatic > Marine > Oceanic > Photic zone | place: Costa Rica: the Eastern Pacific...
TCTGGGTCGATTTCCCGATGTTCTACGAAGGCAATCCACTGCAGATGGAGCCCGGCAACGTCTTTTTCATGCATATGATACTAATGGATTCCGAAGCTGACCTGGCAATGTGTTGGGGGCATTCTGTCTTGCTCACTGAAAACGGCGTTGAACGGCTCAGTTGTCAGCCTTTAGATCTTGTCACATGTTGATCTCGCGAAATCCGTGCGATTGGATTGCGCCCAAAGACCGATACTCGTAATCTCCAATCCAGTCTAGAAAAGTAGGAAGTCCGATGTCAGAAAAAATTGGTGTAATGATTTGTGGTCATGGGTCACGTAGTCAGTCTGCAGTTGATGAGTTTGCTCATCTCGTGACGCAAATGCCGGATGAATTCTCAGATTGGCCCGTAGAGTACGGGTATCTCGAGTTTGCGAACCCGCTTATCCGTGATGGTCTCGATAGTCTCAGAGATCAAGGCTGCACGCGTATTCTGGCAGTGCCGGGCATGTTGTTCGCGGCAATGCATGCCAAGAACGACATCCCGACGGTCCTCAACACATATGCAAAAAAGCACGGCATCAAGATTGAATTTGGGCGTGAGCTTGGCGTGGATAGCAAGATGGTCAGTGCTGCGGCGTCACGCATTGAAGATGCGATTGCGCGTGCAGATGAGGAAAATGGCCCGGTAAACCGTGAAGATACGTGCCTGGTTGTCATCGGTCGTGGGTCGAGTGACCCTGATGCGAATTCGAATGTGTCGATGATCGCCCGTCTATTGCACGAGCAGACGCGCCTCGGCTGGTGTGAAGTTGGTTATTCAGGTGTCACATTTCCACTGGTCCAGCCGTGCCTTGAGCATGTCGCCAAACTTGAGTTCAAGCGTGTCATTGTTTTCCCGTATTTCCTTTTCACCGGTATCCTCATTGATCGAATTTATGGCTTCACGGATAAGGTTGCCGAAGCGCATCCTGAGATTGAGTTCGTGAAGGCTGGGTATCTTAATGATCATCCCAAGGTGAAGGCGACTTTCGCGGAACGGGTCACAGAAATCCTCAGTGGCGATAACGCGATGAACTGCACGATGTGTAAGTATCGTGCGCAGGTTCTGGGCTTCGAAGGCGAGGTCGGAATGCCGCAGGAAAGTCATCACCACCATGTCGAAGGGCAGGGCGCAAATGCACCGGGCTCGAACGTAGAGGATTGTGCGCTATGCGACACATTCTGCACGGGGGCCTGTCGTTTGGTGATGATGGATGACCATCAGCACGCGCATGATCATGGTCACGAACACGCGCATCATCATCCTGCCTATCCGCGTGCGGATCACCCACTTGGTCCAGAAAGTGTCAGAAAGTTGATGAACGACTAGATGACTGTTCGCTATCGGTAGTCCAATTCGGGCCTTGTTGCGTATACAGCGTAAGAAAAACGGATTGGATGATAGATGGCTTCACATTGCTCCGAAATGACGGTGTTTTTTGATGGTTCTTGCCCGCTTTGCAGGGCAGAAATCGGATATTACAAGAAACAAAACGGCGCTGGACGCCTTGAATTTCAAGATGTTTCGGCAGACGAAAGCGCATTGCCTGACGGGCTTACTCGCGATCAGGCAATGTCACGTTTTCATATCCGTCGCGCGGATGGGTCTGTCTACTCTGGTGCAGCAGCATTCGTGGAAATCTGGCGAACGTTGCCACGTTGGCGCTGGGCTGCGTGGATTGCGTCCTTGCCGGGGGCATTGGCTGTTATGGAGTTTGGATACGTCACGTTTTTAAAAGTCCGACCGTTCATTTCAAAATTTATAGGCCGCTTCCAAAAATGACTTCTTTCGATACGTGGGCGTTTCGATCCTTCAAAGGTGGGGTGGCGGCTGTTTTTGGTGCCAGTGGCGGTATTGGTTGTGCGCTGCTGGCTCAAATACAATCAAGCGGTTCATTTGATCATGTCATTGGTTTGAGCCGGCAAAGCGATCCTGGGTTTGATCTTCTTGACGAAGCCAGCATTGAAGCTGCGGCAGTGTATTTGTCCAAGCAAGGTGACATGCGCCTCGTTATCGATGCGACCGGGTTTCTGCATGATGAAAAGCAAAGGCCCGAGAAAAGTCTTCGCGAACTGGACGCCGAGAAACTGCAACAGGCGTTTTCGATCAATGCAATAGGGCCATCACTGATTATGAAGCATGTCCTTCCGAAATTACCTCGTCAGGGCAAAGCTGTGTTTGCGACTTTGTCAGCGCGAGTTGGCAGCATTGAGGATAACCAGCTTGGGGGTTGGTACAGTTACCGGGCGTCAAAGGCGGCACTTAACCAGTTACTCCGAACGGCTTCGGTAGAAATTCATCGTCGTCGTCCAGAAGCGATTTGCGTGGCAGTACACCCCGGTACGGTCGATACAGATTTGTCGTCGCCGTTCTCGAAAGATGGCCTCAATGTTCAGTCGACGGATGAGGCAGCATCACGGCTTACTAGGGTTATTGATAATCTGAAAGCGTCCGATCACGGTGGATTTTTCGATCATTTTGGTAAACCCATCGCCTGGTAAGTTTCGTGAGTCTATGTTTTGAGCTTGATTGCGTCATTCACAATCATGGCCAGCCGTTCAATCCCGGATGAAATTTCTTCGATTTTCGGTAATGAGAAACTCAACCGCATAGTATTCAAGCCACTACCATCTGCGTGAAACGCATGTCCTGGCACGTAGGCGACGGATGCCTCCTCGATTGCTTTGGGCAGCAGGGTTTTAGCGTTGAGGGTTTCAGGCAGCGTAACCCATATAAACAGCCCCCCATCAGGATGTGACCACGTTACGCCATCAGGCATGTGCTTATCTAATGCGGAGAGCATAACATCCCGTTTGATGCGGTAACTCGCGATCGCTTTCTCGACCTGTGTGTCGAACATTTCTGCAGTCAGCAAGTGCATCACCGCCTGATTTATTGCGGGACTGTTCAGATCACTGCCCTGTTTGATAATGGTAAGGCGACTGATGATCTCACGAGACGCGCACACCCACCCAATACGAAGGCCGGGCGTGAAAACTTTTGAGAATGAGCCACAGTGAATGACACGTGATGTATTGATTGAACCACATTTCAAAACGTCCAAACCTTGTAACGTCGTGACATGCTCACCTTCATAGCGAAGGGCGGCATAAGGGCTATCCTCAATGATTGGGATATCGAGGTCTCGGGCGAGTTCAAGGAGCTTCTCGCGGCCATCCCGGCTGAGTGTTTCGCCCGACGGATTGGCGAAATCCGGAACAACATAGGCAAGTTTCAATTCACCGCCTGCCGCGCGTGCTGCCTGTTGGTAGGATGTTGCCGTGCGGTTTGTGTTTTCTATTTTGAGTTTGTCATAAACCGGCTCATTCGCTGCAAATGCCTGTAACGCACCGAGATATGTTGGCGCGGTAACCAGAGCGGTGTCACCTGGTGAAATGAACAATCGCCCAAGGAACTCCAGCGCTTGCTGTGACCCGCTGGTAATCATGATGTTTTCAGCATCACATTTAACCCCTTTGGTCGCCATGTGTCCCACAATCCAGTCTCGCAGGTTTGCATCACCTTCACTGACCGAATATTGCAATGCGCGTTTGGCATGCGATGGATCACTGAGGATCCGTTGGTAATAGTGTTCTACAGCTTTGCAGGGGAATAGATCAGGGTCAGGGATGCCACCTGCGAAAGAAATCACACCCGGTTTATCCAGAAGCTTCAACAGATCGCGAATTTCGGAGGCCTGCATTCGTGCTTCACGCGATGCATATCGTGGCACCCAGGTTGGGATTTCAAGGTCTTTCATGGCATTCCTCCTACATAGATCATAATAGGTCAGTATTGCTGACATAATGTCAAGGCCGCGATGATATTCAATTGGTTGTGATGTAGGTTGTACGGACGTGAAAAAGTTCGTTAGCATAAGAAAATGACGGGCAAAATGGGTACATATGTCTAAAATCTTTTTCCGTATGATTGGCTTGGCGATACCGTTACTGACAATCGCTTCTCTAACGATAAGTGCGCATGCGCAAACCCTTACCACCGAGGGCGATGGCGCGGGCGTTTCGGGGCATATCGACTGTACCGAGGTATCCGTGGATTACATGGATGACCCGACACTAACAGATGCTGAGAAATTGGCGCTCATGGATCAGGCACTGCAAAGCTCGCTGAATAAATATGATGCCTGCCAAACATCGAAGGCCTCAAGTAACGCTGGCGGCGGTGGCGGCGGTTCAGGAGGTGGTGGCGACAATGGCAAACAAGGAAGTGGCGAGAGTAATGCAGATAGTGGTGTAGGGAGTTCCACCGCTTCATCTGATATGAGCGGGACTGAGCAGCCGAAAACGCCTGAACCTGTTCAGGCGCAAGGAGGAAGTGCTGGCAATTCATCTTGGACAAATCCTGCCCCAGAGCCTGTAGAGACAAAAACAGAAAATGAAGTTCCTGGCCAAAAAGAGGCTGGAAACGAGCAGCCATCAGGTCAAGATACTGGCAAAAAACCGCTCGATAATGGAAAGTTACCTGAAGACATACCGCCGGCCGACAATGACAGTATTCTTGAGGCACAAATTCGACAGGCAGCGATCAACGAGAAAGATCCAGTCGTTCAAAAACGGCTGTGGAATGAATACCGAAAATACAAAGGTCTACCGCAGGTTAAGTAATTACGAGCATTAGGGATCATTGATGATGGTTAAATGGGCAAAAAAAATCGGTGTTTATGCTGTATCCAGCATGCTCATCTTGTCAGGTTGTGTCACAAATACGGGGGCGCCGTCTGGCCAAGGGCCGAGTATTGGCCCGCAATTGTCATCTGTATTCGATCCAAAACGAGATGCGATAATTGATGAAGAGAAGCATAAACTTGATGTCATAATTCCTGTCTTTGATCCTGGACTGCCCAAAGATACCAATTCTCAAAGGAAAGAGGGTGTTTGGCCGGAACTTCGCAGGGCTGAAGCCAATCGTTTTGCCTATATGCTGAAACGTGCGATGGACGATACGGGCGCATTTGGCGCTGTTCGCGTAACGCCGGATGCAACGGCTACAGGAGATATTTACGTCGTTGGTAGAATAATTGAGTCAAATGGTGAAGACGTTGCGATTGAGATCGATGTCCGAGACATCACCGGGGAGCAATGGTTTACACGCGCATTCGATCATGAAGTCGATGTCGGGTTCCACAAAGATATTCGAAACGATGGCAAGGATGCGTATGAGCCCGTATTTGTTGAGGCAGCTAATCGTATTGCGATTGAACTGGAAGATTTCTCTGATGCAGAACTTCAGCAAATTACTCAGGTAACGGAACTCAGGTTTGCTGCAAATATGTCGGATGCTGCTTTCTCGGAGTATCTGGTTTACGACGACGGAAAGGCCAAGCTGGTCAGCTTTCCCAGCGACGATGATCCAATGCTTAACCGGACACGGTCGATCCGCGTTAGAGATCAGTTATTTGTCGATGGCCTTCAAGAAGAGTATCGAACATTTAACAGTCAAATGGAAACAAGCTATCTGATTTGGCAGGAGCAAAGCTTGCTTGAGATTGAGGCTGAAAGAGAGGTCAATCGCAAGGCCGCAGGTCAGGCTGCCTTGGGAGCGTTAACAATAGGGTTGGCTATTTTGGCGGCTACAGCGGGTTCGAAATCAAAGAGTGCAGCAGGGAGCACCGCTGGAACCATTGGTGCCGTTGCGGCTGGTGCTGTCGCGGTCGGATTATTCAGTGAAAGCTTTCAAACGGCAAAAGAAGCCAAAGTTCACAGAGATGCGTTGAACGAACTAGGTGAGTCCATTGATGTCGATCTCGGTCCGCGGGTCATCGAGTTTGAAAAGCAAACAGTGACGTTGACCGGAGATGCCAAAGAACAATTTGCACAATGGCGCCAGTTCTTGCAGAAAATCTATGAGCAAGAACGCACCCCGGAAAAGCAACTGTAGAGTAATTTAGTCGAAATGCTTGAGCAAAAATTAGCTGAGGCCAGCGAAGCCGCACGGGCCGGACGATCCCGACTGATCATTATTCTGATTGGTACAGCGTTGGTAGTTGCGCTCTTTCTTGTCGGGTTTGTGAAACTTGACCTGAGTGTTATCGGGGTTTCCAGCGAGCCTGCTGCGACATCATCACAACCTACGACGAGTGAACCAACAAAGGCGCCCGTCACGAAAGCTGCCCCAGCGGCTTCAATTGCCTCTGAAGAAGCGAACGATGAGGCGAGACAAAAATTTAAAGCTCATCTCGCGACTTTTGATTCAGAGTTGAAAACAGAAGTAGAAACAGAAGCATTCGCCCAATGGAATACGGCCGCGCGCGATGAAATTCTTGCTGCTCGCGAAGCCGCTGTGACTGCATTTACAGCCGGCGATTATTCGTCTGCGATCTCGAAAATTGAACATGCGACAGCGCAAGCCCGAACGGAAATATCATCCCGAGATACCGCATTTCAGAACGCCTTCGAGCATGCTGAGAAAGCCTATGGGGGTGATGATTACGATGCCGCATCCGTAAGTATAAATGAGGCATTGCGTCTTCAGCCGAACGATACAGGTGCTTTGGCTTTGAATAATAAAATCGAACGATTGCCAGAAGTGCTGGAACTCGTTCAAAAAGCTGTCACGGCACGTATAGAAAACAATCTGGAACTTGAGGCTGATCTATTGCGCCAGATTATATCGCTTGCGCCCGAGAGGGAGAGTATTCAGCAGCGCTTAAAGGCTGTCACGAGTCAGATAAATGAAGCGCGTTACGCACGGTTCATATCAAATGGCATGAAGGCCATCGCGCAGAGGAAACTCGGGCCTGCGACGAAAAACTTGAACGATGCGAAAGCAATATTCGCGGGCCGTGATGAAATTTCGATCTTGTCCAAACAAGTTGCGACATTGAAACGAGAACTGGAGGCCGAGACGTTTATCGCGAATGGCATCAACGCTTCCGCCAATGACGACTGGGAGACGGCAGCACAATTATTTTCTAGGGCCGGTAAAGTTCTGCCAAATGACAAGCAAGCCTCGGACGGTCTTCAGCTTGCGACCACGATCATCGACCTCAAGACGAACGTAGATAGACATCTCGCGTCGCCAAAGCGTTTGTCATCAAAGAATGTTGCTGGATCAGTTAAGTCTACTCTTGAAAAAGTGAAGACCTTTGAGGCCTTCAGCCCGTCATTGAAGACCAAAGCGAATGAGTTGTCGGCGTTGCTTGTCAGCTATTCTACGCCTGTTGATATTACTGTCGTCTCTGATGGTTTGACGCACGTTTCTGTCCGTAGTGTCGGACAAGTAGGTGCGGTGGCGAGAAAAGTGATTCAACTTAAGCCAGGGACGTATTCGTTTGAAGGCAAACGGATAGGCTATAAGTCCAAACTGATACAGGTTGATATTCCACCTGGGACGACACCTGTAACTGTTGAGGTTGTGTGCGATGAACCCATTTGAGCAAGGCCTCGCCAACGCACAGGCACGACAACGTAAATTTTTCCTGTTCGCGGTTCTTGGTTTTATTGCTGTAGCGTTAGTGATTGGTGCCATTGTTTTGTCTGCTGGTGGCACAACAATCGTTGCGTCACCTAAGGACGCTGAGGAAACGGCGCATATATCCATTGAAGATGGCATTGGTGTCACGGTTGGTAACGTGGTTTACAGCCTCTCAAAACATGCCACGATCAAAGTGCAGGCAGCGGGTTTTCGAGCTTTGGACCGCGTGATTGAACCGTATGAAAAAGGCCAGCGAATAACAGTCAAGCTTACCGAACTGCCTTCGAGGTTGATTGCAAGAACCTCGCCAGAGCATGAAAAATCACGGTGGTTTATTGACGATGCATTGGTTCATGTTGGTGCTTCGCTTGATCAGGAACTGGAGCCCGGTGTGCACCAAGTACAGATCAACAACCCATATTTCAAAATTCATGAACAGCAGCTGGAATTCACACGTGCGGAAACGCTGGAAGTTGTCGTGGCGTTGGAACCTGTTTCGGGGTCCATGATTATAAAGGCAACACCGTCGGGTGCATCGATATCGGTGGATGGAGAAAAGGTGGGCGAAAATAGTGTCTCATTGGAAAGGCCTGGTGGCTCGTATGAAATTTCCACGGCGCTGGATGGATATCAAACGACGACCGAGCGTGTAGAGATAACGAATACTGCACCAGCAATAGAGCGCGCTTACCAGTTACGGCCAGTATCGGCGCGCATCACGGTCTCAGCGTCACCAAGCGGTGGGCAGTTGCTTTTGAACGGCCGCCGGATCACAGCTGGCAAGGCATATGATGTGGATGGTGGGCGAAGCCACAAAGTCGCTTATTTTAAGGACGGATATCTTGCGAAAAGTGTCGATGTAAATATCGAACCAAATGCAGAAGAGAAGATTGTGCTTCAACTCGATCCTGATATTGGGGTCGTTGAGGTTAAGAGCGAGCCCAAGTCAGATGTCTATATTGATGGTGTCAAAGTCGGTGAGACACCAGGCATCTTGAAGTTGCCAGCGCTATTAGCAGAAATTGAGTTTCGAAAAAAAGGATACCGTTCCGTCTTTCGTAAGGTCCTGCCGACGAGCAAGCAGACCAAAGTACTTATTGTGCAATTACAAGAAGAGCTTTCGGCAAGACTGGCGGAGGCCCCGCGTGCTTATAAGAACAAAGTCGGTATGGAGATGATCAGATTTAAGCCGACTTCCTTTGTAATGGGTGCGCCCAGAAGTGAGCCCGGCCAACGAGCGAATGAGTTCCAAAAGCACATTGTACTCGAGAAGTTATTCTATGCAGCAAAGCATGAAGTGACGAATGCTCAATTCGCTCAGTTTACTGGAAAGAATGCTGGAGCAAGAAATTTGCCGGTTTCCAATGTCAGTTGGATCGAAGCGGCGATGTTCTGCAACTGGCTAAGCGACAAAGAAGAACTCCTTCCGGTATATCTTATCATTGATGGTCGTCTCAAAAGTGTAAATGAAAGCGCTGATGGATACCGCATGCTGACTGAGGCAGAGTGGGAATGGCTGGCGCGTAAAGCAGGTAAAAAGAAACAGTCTGTTTTCCCGTGGGGGGACGACCCGGTCGTCCCAAAGGGGGCGGGAAATATTGCCGACGAATCTGCGAACGGTATTACAAAGTTCTATGTACCCAACTATACGGATGGATTTGCACGGCATAGCGCGGTTGGCAGTTTCGATGCAGAACCCTCTGGTTTATTTGATCTGACTGGAAATGTTAGTGAGTGGGCGCATGATTTTTACTCGCTTTCGCCACCGCCGCGCGGAGAAAAATTTGTTGATCCCATGGGGCCAAAGTTTGGCGATGCACATGTCTACAAAGGATCAAGCTGGCGGTCCGGAACCAGATCAACTTTAAGAGCAGCCCATCGAAACGGTGCAACATCGCCGAGCGATGATTTGGGCTTTAGAGTAGGGAGATATCTTTATGGAGGTGAAAATGCCCAATAAAGCGATACGCCAAACACGTTGGTTGTTATTGGTTTCTATGGTCGCTGTTTTCGCTCTTGGCGTGCTCACGATTGCCTACGCACAGTCTGGTGCGAGTAAGTTCAACCTGAACTCTCCTGCGGCCTTTCCGGTGGATATTTGATCATGTCAGCAATGATGAAAAGTATTCTTGCGCTGGTCGTCTCCATAATTGCCGTCCATTCACTCTATATTGGCTACATTCGACCCGAGGCCGAGTTGGCAATGAAGATTGCCCAGGCCGCAGGGCAATCTGCACCACGTGATATTGTTGTGATCTTGAAAGATTACGAACAGGAAATTTGCCTTATCCTGATGTGTTGGGGGATTTTTCTGATCATTGGAAAGTGTCTGGAAATCCTAAAAGACAGATATCTTTTCAGTGTTGATCTCGTCGAAGGGGCGGCGGACGAAGCCTTTAATCTGACCGCAGCCCTAAAAACGCTGGAGGCCCTGCCAGATCGAGTCCGCAATACGCCGCTTGTACGGACATTGATGGCCAGTCTGCGGCGGTATCTGATCACAGGTGATGTTCAGAATACATCTGATGCAATTGAATCAAGTGTCGAGGCCTTGGCGGTAAAACAAGAGGCGGAGAACTCGATGATCCGTTATCTGATATGGGCCATCCCGTCGATCGGTTTTATCGGAACAGTCCGCGGTATTGGCCATGCACTCTCGCAAGCCGATCAGGCATTGGCGGGCGATATCGCTGGGATGACAAATAGTCTTGGTGTTGCGTTTAACTCAACGCTTGTTGCGCTGCTTATCAGCATTGGTCTGATGTTTCTTTTGCATCAACTGCAACGTTTGCAGGATGGATTGGTGGTCGACACGCAGGATTACTGTGAGGCATTTTTGCTGAACCGTGTCAGTAAGTCAGGTGACTCCTGAAACCGCGACGGAAAACTGAAGGTTTCAATCTCGCGTTTCTCGATATTATGTCATGCGGGCTGGGCGCGATTATTCTTGTGTTCATGTTGGTCAAATACAATGTGGGAAACGCATCACTTGAAGCTGAGCTGCTTCAGGAAGACCTAAAGAAACTAGAAGCTGAGGCATCCGGATTGCGCGCCAATGTCGCCAATGCCAAAGCGCAAGAGGCATCTGTCGCCGCGCAGATCGAAGGCGTTTCTTCACAGATTTCATCAAGCAATGACGCGGCAAATCAAGCGCAGGCTGAAGCAGCGCAAATATTGGAATCTAAAAAATCACTCGAAGAAGGCATAAAAAGTTTTGAGGTGCCAAAGCCGCCCGACATTATCGAGAAGCCTCGTGTCGGCGAGGAAGAGTACTTGATTGGATTGAAGGTAGAAGGCCGTCGTATCGCAATTTTGATCGATAGCAGCTCATCTATGACCGATGAAAATCTAATAGATATTATTCGTCGTAAAAATACGAGTACCAAGCAAAACGGGCCAAAATGGCGGCGCACGGTTGCAATTGCCGAATGGCTTATGACACGTGTGCCAAGGCAATCCAGTGTCTCGCTCATTACGTTCAGCGCGAATGCTGAATCTCATACACGAAATACCCTGATTCCTGGGCGAGATGTGACTGGTATGAACCAAGCGCTTGCCAGTATGCGGAAAGTTATCCCTGAAGGCGCAACAAATCTCGAAGCCGGTCTGGAGATGGCCGCTAAAGTGACGCCTACTGATCTTTATATCGTAACGGATGGACTGCCGACGAGTGGGACGTCCTCATATAAAAGCTTGAATCCTTTTGCCGACTGCAATGCCTTATGGGGCGGCTCGACGACGATTTCGGGTGCGTGCAGGGTTAAGCTATTTCGTCATACTGCTGCTAAGACGAAACTGAAGAATGTGAATATTAATGTGATCTTGTTGCCAATTGAAGGTGATCCCCAAGCGGCGAACGAATATTGGCAGTGGACGGCTGCAAACAGTGGGCTACTGATTAGCCCGGCGGCGAGTTGGCCATGAAAAAGAAATCACGAGATTTCGATATTTTTACGCTGTCATTCCTCGACATCATTTCTTGCGGATTTGGGGCGGTTGTCCTTTTGGTATTGATCTCCAAGACGGATATTTCGCCGATAACCACAATCGAAGAAGATGCGCGCGGGTTGCTGGAAAAAGTGCTGTCCGCTGAAGCGCAGAATGCCTCTCTCAAAGCAGACCTTAGTGCTGCACAGCAAGCGGTTTCGAGTAAGCAGATTTTATTGGAGAGCATGCAGAAACTCTCATTACAGGCGCAACAGCAACAACAAGCAGCTCAGCAAGAAGTGGCTGCCGTGAAGGACGATGTCGCTGGACTTGAGGCCGTTCAAAATTCGCTGCAGCGTTTGGCCCAGTCAAACTTGTCACGAAACACAACTGAAGTTCGCGACGATGAGGTCGGGGGTATTCCAGTCGATAGTGACTACGTTGTCTTCATTGTAGATACATCCGGAAGTATGCGAGATATCTGGGGGCGGGTGACTAAGGAAGTCGAGAATATCATAAGAATTCACCCCAAAATTAAGGGCTTCCAGATTCTAAACGACAACGGTGCTCACATCCTGTCATCGTACCAGGGGAAATGGATTCCAGATACGCCTAAACGGCGGGAAAGTGTGATTGAACTTTTCAGAACCTGGCAAAGTGCATCGAATAGCAGCCCAGTTGAAGGCCTCGAAGTGGCGCTGAAAACATATGTTAATCCGAACGTAAAAGTGTCGATATATATTTTTGGTGACGACTATACCGGATCGTCATTTGATCCTGTCATCGACGCGCTGGTGAAATTAAATACGAATAAGGTAACAGGCGGGAGATTGGCCCGTGTGCACGGGGTTGGCTTTCTTTCGCAATATTCAACGAACCGTTATGCGACACTGATGCGTGAAGTCGCACGTCGAAATGACGGGACCTTTATTGCACTTCCAAGGTGAGCTAGCCGCGCGATACGCGAAAAAGCATTTCGGAAAACAAGTTCTCTGAATCACACCAGCTTTGTAGATGCTCGAAACCTGCGCTTTGAGCCAGCGCATGAAACTCATTCAGAGAATATTTATAGGAATTTTCCGTGTGGATAGTCTCGCCGGGACGAAAGTCAAATGCGTAGTCACCGATATGGATAGTTTGATCTGTACAGCTCTCTAGATGCATTTCGATACGCCCATGAACTTTGCTATAGCGTGCTATGTGGCGAAACAACGATAAATCGAAATCACCGCCGAGCTCACGATTGATCCGCTCAAGGACGTTCAGATTGAATGCTGCCGTTACGCCCTTTGCATCGTCATAGGCCGCGACAAGTCGGCTCGCGTCCTTCTTCAAATCAACACCGATAACCAAAAGGCCATCGGGACCAACGGTTTTTGAAATGCCTTCCAGAAAATCACGCGCGGCCTCGGGTGTGAAATTGCCAATTGTCGAACCTGGAAAAAAGGCAACCAAAGCATTCGGCGTTATAGTTGGTGACGGCAGAGAAACCGCACGGGTAAAATCCGCTTCAACGGCTAGCACTTCGAGTGCTGGATAGGCGTCCTGGACTTCCTTTGATGCTTCCTTGAGTTGTTCGGTGGAAATATCAATTGCGCAAAGTGCCGCGGGATCTACTAGGGCATCAAGCAAGATGCGCACCTTGTCCAGTGACCCTGAGCCATACTCGATCAGCATCACCTGGTCGCCCAGATGTGCAGCTATCTCATGCGCGTTCAGGTTCAGGATGCTGATTTCAGTTCGTGTTGGATAATATTCTTCTAGTTCGCAAATCTCTGTAAATAATTCTGCGCCCACAGCGTCATAAAAGTATTTCGGCGGCAACTGTTTTGGATGGGTGCCGAGGCCATATAGCACGTCACCCAAGAACGTTCCGTCGCTGCTCTCCGGCGGATCAAGGGGCATCTACAATTTCCGTCTCGAAGTTTGCCGGCGAGACAATTTCCAGGACCTCAAAGTCTTCTGAACATGCAATTTCACGATGTCGAATACCGGGGCGCTGATTGATGAAATCGCCTTTTTCGATCCTGTGGATACCCTCGCCTTCGTACTCGAACTCGGCCCAGCCATTGATCACGAGGACAACTTGAAAGTTGCAATGATGAACATGCCATTCTTGAACTTCATCGGGATTGGTCTTGCCGTTTGCACGGATCATATGCGCGACGTAATCCCCGTTGGTAGCGTCTTTAATACCTAAATCACGATATTCGAATATCTCGCGCAGACCAGGTGTCCAGGTTGCATCGGCGGCACGGTTGTGACTGAATTTCCAATCTTTGGTCATCGAAAACCTCTCTTTCTGTAAACACTTTAAGTGTGTCTAGGCGACCTCGCCAGCAACATATCCGCTAGACCACGCCCACTGAAAATTATATCCGCCAAGCCACCCTGTGACATCAACGGCTTCTCCAATCACGAATAGGCCGGGCACGTTTTTGGCTTCCATCGTTTTTGAAGAAAGCCCAGATGTATCAACGCCACCCAACGTAACTTCGGCTTTGGCGTATCCTTCGCTACCTGCAGGTGTCAGGACCCACCTGTTTAACTTGTCGCCCAACCGTCTGAGTTCTTTATCAGATATTTCTGAGAGAGGTCTGTCGGGCAGATGAGCTTCGGCCAATGCCGTGGCAAGCCGTGCGGCAAGCAGGTTCGATAGCACATTTTTGGGCCTGGCCTTATTGCCGTCTCGTTTCTGTTCCAACAAATAGTCGCTGGCGTTTGTATCTGGCAGTATATCCAGAACAATATCTTCGCCTTCGCGCCAATATGAGGAGATTTGCAATATTGCCGGCCCCGAGAGACCGCGGTGGGTCAAAAGCATGGCCTCGCGAAACGTGGTCTTGCCACTTGATGCATTGCATTCCATTGAGACTCCGCTGAGTGGTTGCATCAACGCCAGATCGTCCGGGCTGAGTGTAAGCGGAACCAAAGCAGGGCGTACGTTGATCAGGCTCAACCCGAATTTGGTCGCCATGCGATGGGTGAAATTGGTTGCGCCCATCTTCGGGATTGATAGTCCTCCGGTGGCCAGCACAACGGCGCTTGCTTTGAACGTGCCGCGGTCACTTTTGACGAGAAAGCCATCGTCTTTAACGATATCGGTAATCGTGTGAGATAGTCGGATGTCGACATGGACGTCTTCACATTCTTTGACCAGCATCTCCACAATCGATTTAGCAGATCCGTCGCAGAACAACTGCCCAAGTGCTTTTTCGTGCCAAGAGATTTTATGTCTGTTCACAAGGTCAATGAAATCTTGCTGGGTATAGCGCGCGAGTGCGGATTTGCAGAAATGCTTATTTGAGGAAATGAAGTTTTCGGCTCTTGTATGGATATTGGTAAAGTTACAACGCCCGCCGCCAGAAATAAGAATTTTTTTGCCAACTTTATTTGCGTGATCAAGAAGAAGAACGCGGCGCCCACGTTTTCCCGCGGTGATGGCACACATCATCCCAGCGGCTCCGGCGCCAATTATAATCGCATCAAACTCTGTATTATTGAGGCTCGGCGGCAAAATCGTCTCTTTTCAGCATTCAGCGGGTCGGCACGGAAAAATATCCGAGACTGAGTTCTTAGCGTCTGATGATCTCAAAAGAAAGCCGTACGCCGCGCAAAAAGAACCCCCGAGACTTTCTCGAGGGCGGATTTAAGTTTAGGGAGGGGCTCGTGATGCTATCTTTACAGCGGTAAATAACGATTTCTGTCTTCTCACATATTGATCATTGCACGCTTAACGATAACGAAGCCACTAAAGACGGGTCGAAGGCTGATCTTATTATTGTGGCAAGATTGCTGATTGAAAAAGCTTAATCCGTCTCAATGAACCAGAGCGTGATGCGAAGCTCCAAGGCCAACTGTGTGCTGAGGGCTTCGGTTTGTATTAAGCGCATTAGAAAATGTTTAATGAAAATTGGGCCTAGCAAGAAAGGTGCGAGCCTGATCTAATCATTTAGAATGTTTTTAATTCATATATTGAGATATTTTTTATGTCAGACAGTACTGAAGCTAAAAAACCCGTAACTGCAATCATTGTGGATGATGACGAGTTGATGCGCCGCGCCGTACGTGCCTCTTTGATGTCTCTGGATTGTGAAGTTGTTGGCGAAACCTATGACGGCGACGAAGCACTGGTACTGTACAGTGAGACGAAACCTGATCTGGTACTCCTCGATATTCGAATGCCAAAGATGGATGGCCTTGAGGTACTAACGAAATTATCTGAAAGTGGTGAAGACGCCTATGTTGTCATGATGACGTTCATGGATGATGACGACTTGGTCGAAGACTGCATGATTGCGGGCGCCAAAGATTTCCTGCGTAAAGATATGTCGGTTAAAGATATGATCGCCCGCATTGAACGTCATGTCCTGCGCATTCGAAGGATGGCATGACGCCAGCTAGCAATGGCATTCCAGCATACTGAAGTTCCGGGCTTTAGGTGGGTTTCAAATCCTAACGATAAGTATGTTGGAAAATCTTTACAGACATACGGCGAATGGTCGTTCGGTGAAATTGAACTGCTCTGCCAATATTTGCCAGATACTGCAAATATTGTGGAAGTCGGTGGAAATATCGGTTCGCACACCGTGCCTTTGTCGAGACATGTCGCAAACGGAAAAGTTTATACGTTTGAGCCACAGCGAATTTCCTATCAACTCCTATGCGCTAATGTGATTAACAATAATTGTAGCAATGTGCATGCCTATAACGTGGCTGTCGGTGCTGTTGCCGGATCAGCACTCATAGAAGACCTAGACCCGTCACGTGAATTCAATTTCGGTGGGGTGAGTGTCGGGAATATTGAAAAAGTGCCTATGGGACAAGAATTCCAGGGTGGCCGTGTGCCGGCTGTTCGGTTGGATGATGTTATTTCTCCAGATCTGAAAATTTCGCTCATTAAGTGTGACGCAGAAGGAATGGAGGTCGCTGTCCTGAAAGGTGCTGGCGACCTGATTGAGAGAGACAAACCTATCTTGTATCTCGAAGATGATAAGACTGAGTTATCTGTTGCGCTCTTCAATACCGTGCATACGTTGGGTTATGAAATTTGGTGGCACTCCGTACCGTTATTCAGGCCGGGTAACCCTGCAGGTGAGACCAAGAACATTTTTGGACAAGTTCATTCCTTCAATTTGTTTTGTTGTCATCCGGATAATCCTCTCAGTGTCAGAGGATTGAGAAAGATCGATCACATTCGTGATCATCCATTGCTCAGCGCACACAAGTAGCGCTAGTATTTTCCTAATAGCAGTTCCGCTCGATCATTCGATGAGTAAGTAATGGAAACCTATGACTACGTCATAATTGGCGCGGGGTCCGCTGGCAGTGTTCTCGCAAGTCGCCTTAGTGAGGATCCGGATAAGACCGTGTGCGTACTTGAAGCAGGGCCACCGGATTGGAGCCCGTTCATTCATATTCCTGCGGGTTTCCTCAAAACAATAACCGATCCGCGTGTGAATTGGTTATATGAAACCGAGCCTTCAGAAGGGACTGCAGGTCGCGCAATTCAGCAACCTCGTGGCAAGACCCTCGGCGGTTCCAGTTCTATCAATGGCCATATCTATACGCGTGGAAATCGGATGGATTATGATGGCTGGGCGCAGCGGGGTAATCACGGCTGGGGTTATGCCGACATCCTGCCGTATTTTCGCAGAACCGAGACACGCGAGGGCGATGCTGACCCGACTTACCGTGGAAACGAAGGTCCACTGAGAGTGACTGATATCAACTGGTCGCATCCGATTACGGAAGCATTTATCGAAGGTGCGGTAAGTATCGGGATCCCGCGCGCGAAAGATTACAACGGTGCTAAACAGGAAGGCGTCAGCTATTCACAACGGACTATCGCAAACGGACGCCGGATGTCTGCAGCGCGTGCTTTCCTGAGGCCTGCGATGAAGCGCCCGAACGTTCACGTGATTACTCACGCGCATGCGACAAAAATTCTTCTCGACAATAAACGTGCTGTTGGTGTCGCTTATAACAAAGGCGGCGCACAGGGAGCGCCCAGGAAGGTTATGGCAGGGCGTGAAGTAATCTTGTCAGGCGGCACGATGAACTCGCCACAACTTTTACAAATTTCCGGCATTGGGGATCCAGCGTATTTACGCTCGATAGGGGTTGAAGTTCTCCATGCTTTGCCGGGTGTTGGTGAAAATCTCAGAGATCATTACGCGCCAAGGTTTACGGCACGGGTTAAGAACACGGACAGTATCAACGAGCGTGCGCGTGGCCTTCGGCTCTTAGGTGAGATTGCGAAATGGGGCCTGACCCGAAAAGGTATCTTATCCCTTAGCCCGACGCTGGTTTATTGTTTTTGGAGGTCAAATCCTGACCTTGATAGTAATGACGTTCAGTTCACCTTCACACCGGCAAGCTATAAAGAGGGTGTTCAATCAGAACTCGATGATTTTCCTGGTATGACAATCGCGGCATGGCAACAAAGACCTGAGAGCAGCGGGTATGTCCGCGCAAAGTCTTCTGATCCTTTCGAGAAGCCCATCATTCAGCCTAACTATCTTGAGCATGAAACAGATCAGCGAGTTCTGTTGTCCGCGATAAAGATTGCGCGACGACTTTTGCGCACCAAACCCTTGGAGCCCTATTTCGATTATGAAATTTATCCAGGCGACGATATTCAATCTGACGATGAACTTATGCAGGTTGCCCGGGCACGCGGAACGACGACCTTCCATCCTATGGGAACGTGCCGCATGGCGCCTCAGAATGATCCAACGGCCGTCGTAGATGATCAGTTGCGTGTTTATGGGATCGAAGGGTTACGGGTCGTCGATGCATCCATCATGCCGATGATGCCGTCTGCGAATTTGAATGCACCAACAATGATGGTCGCCGAGAAAGCATCAGATATCATTCGCGGTAAGACGCCATTAGAGCCTGTTATTATCAGGGATGAAGATTAAGTGTCGCCCGGAACGCCGTAGCTTGGCGCTGACGTCGGATCAATGGCACGTGTGACGTAATCATCAGCCTGGGGTTTGTAAATTTTCCATAGCGCATCAAGGGCATCGATTGGGCATTCGTCCGTCCAGTCCACCCTTAGATCAACAATCGGCCAAGGCACTTTATCCACGATTTTTATTCCAGCAGAATGGATCGGGCCTTCTTCACCCCCTGCGTCATTCCCGGATCGCATCGCGATTAATAATCGGTCAGCGAGATGCAAATCGCTGTTTTCAGTTTCTTCAAACGCGTTGACCATCGCGCGTGGTACGGCCGGATCAGCAAGCAAGTTGCCAGCCGCTGCTGCGTTTTTAGTTGTTGCTTCGCCCCATGTACCCAATGTGTGTTTGCCTGAATGAATTGCGGTATCACCGTGTTGGTCAACGACCAGAATTTGCCGATATTCAATGAACTCTGAACTCTCCTGAAGTGTCTGGATCGCTTCGAGTGCATCGGCTTGAGATTTCAATAAATTCAGGACACGAGGGCCTTTGGAAGGGTCTGTGATATTTTGTGTCGAGACGGCGCCAATGCCTGCATCCGCAAACGCGCACCGTGCAGCGACAGCGGGGCTCGAGGACGCGACGGCAACGCCAAACATTCCAGTTCTATGGCAGCGTGCAACAATTGAAAATGTCATGTGTTGCTGCTTTCAGTATTGTGACTTTGTCTGGACACCCTGTGATCTTGATCAGTAATCATCATGTTCGCCCCCCCCAGCTTGATAGAACTTATGGCCTCATGGATCATAGGAAAGAATTGATCATTCGTGCGATAAACGCAAAGAGAAGATTTATCACCACAAATCTCGGCTTGAAGCAGAAGCGCTAACATACTTCAATGGTGCCTCAACGTTTGTATCATTGAATTTTCTTTCAACACTAGCGAGGAATGAATGCTCAATACGCCAACGGCCCTTCGTGGCATGATCACGGCACCGCATCATTTAGCCTCCGAGGCCGGACTTCGTGTGCTTCGTGATGGTGGAAATGCCGTCGAGGCCATGGTCGCTGCGGCCGCAGCAATAGCAGTCGTCTATCCGCATATGAACGCCGTGGGCGGCGATGGTTTTTGGCTAATTGCAGAGCCAGGCAAGGCACCGATTGGTATTGATGCCGCGGGTCAAAGTGCCGCGCTCGCAACACCTGAATATTATAAGGAACTTGGGCTGGACGGAATTCCTGCGAGGGGTCCGAATGCCGCCTTGACGGTTGGCGGTACTATAGGTGGATGGGCTGAGGCGTTGGCTTGTGGTGGTGGTAGTTTGCCGCTGAACCGGTTGCTGGAAGATGCAATCTACCATGCGCAGAATGGTGTGCCAGTGACACAAGGCCAGCAGGACCTGACCCAGGAAAAACTGGATGAGCTTCGCGGCGTGCCCGGTTTTGCTGAGACGTATCTTTTAGATGGCGTCGTGCCAAAGGCAGGCCAGATTCTTAAACAACAGGCACTGGGCGATACGTTGGTCCGTTTGGCTAAAGTCGGGCTGAACGATATGTATGAAGGTGAGACCGCAGAGCGCAATGCACGGTATCTTGAATCTGTTGGAAGCCCATTGCGCTTGGCAGATTTTCAGGCATATCGGGCAAAACGCGTTTCGCCATTACAGGTGAAAATTGGTGCTGGTACTCTATACAATATGCCGCCGCCAACCCAGGGCGTAAGCTCATTGATGATCCTCGCTTTGTTTGATCGACTGCGTGTCACAGCGGATGAAAGTTTTGATCATATCCATGGCTTGGTCGAGGCAACCAAGCAGGCATTTTTACTCCGAAATGCACACGTGACTGACCTGGCATTTATGGACGTGGATCCAAATGACTGGTTGCACGAAGCTTTTCTCGATGATTTGGCAAAGAATATCGATCTATCTCAAGCGATGGAATGGCCACAGCCAACAAAGCCAGGTGACACAATTTGGATGGGTGCGATCGATGGAGAAGGGCGCTCGGTATCGTTTATTCAAAGTATTTATTGGGAATATGGTTCAGGTGTCGTTGTCCCGGAAACGGGTGTTTTGTTCCAAAATAGAGGCCATGGATTTACCCTTGAAGATGACCATCCTAATAAACTTGAGCCTGGCAAACGGCCATTCCATACCTTGAATCCTGCAATGGCGCAGTTGGATGATGGCCGGACCATGGTTTATGGCAATATGGGTGGCGAGGGGCAGCCGCAGACGCAAGCGGCTGTGTTCAGCCGCTATGCGATGTTCGGTCAACCGTTACAACAGGCGGTCACAGCGCCGAGATGGTTGTTGGGGCGAACATGGGGAGAGGACAGTACCACACTAAAACTTGAAAGCAGGTTTGGGTCGGAACTGATACAGTCACTTAAAGCTGGGGGGCATATCGTCGATGTGGTCGAACCGTTCACATCCATCATGGGGCATGCCGGTGCGGTTGTTCGGCATGCGAACGGGGTGCTAGAGGGAGCAACAGACCCACGGAGCGACGGCGGTGTAAGTTCATATTAATGGGTTTGCACTGATGATGAATATATTCGGGACCAATTTGGTGCCTGTGAATTTGCAGCTTGAACAAGCTGAATAAAAAATAAACGTGGAGGGGACGTCGATGGGGAGATTCTTTGCACTGTTCGGTGCGGGTATTGGAGCGGTAATCGGGGTAATACTATCCGTCAATGGCAACGCTGTGGGATACTGGTTTTTAGGCATAGCGGGACCGCTTTTTGCCCTTGGTATCTATGATGTCATTCAGGCGCGTCATACATTGTGGCGAAACTATCCAATCATTTCTCACATGCGCTGGTTGTTTGAAGGCATCCGTCCTGAAATTCGGCAGTATCTGATTGAAAGTGATGCGGACTCATTCCCGTTTAACCGTGAACAGCGATCTTTGGTCTACCAGCGCGCCAAAAACGAGTTGCAGACAATCCCATTTGGAACTCAACAGGACGTTTATGCGGCCGACTACACATTTTTTAGCCATTCGATGCAGCCTGAACATGTGGATCCCGATTCCTTGCGAGTCACAATAGGCGGCGATCAATGCAAGCAACCGTATAGTTGTTCGTTGCTGAATGTTTCTGCGATGAGTTTTGGCTCCCTGAGCGCGAATGCGATTTCGGCACTGAACCGCGGCGCTGCTATTGGTGGTTTTGCACACGACACCGGAGAGGGCGGAATCTCGCGTTACCATCGTGAAAACAACGGCGATATCATCTGGGAGTTGGGGTCTGGGTATTTCGGATGCCGAACAGATGACGGCAATTTCTCCCCAGATATCTACAAAGAAAAAGTCAAAGATCCTCAGATCAAGATGGTCGAGATCAAGCTCTCGCAGGGTGCGAAGCCCGGCCATGGCGGGATGTTGCCCGGTGCTAAGGTCACCGAAGAAATCTCTGAAGCGAGAGGTGTGCCGGTCGGGGTGGATTGCATTTCACCAGCGTCTCACAAAGCCTTCTCAACACCACTGGAATTAATGGACTTCATATCCAAACTTCGCGAGTTGTCCGACGGTAAGCCTGTTGGATTTAAATTGTGTGTAGGTCACCGCCGAGAATTTCTGGCAATGATCAAGGCCATGCTAGAACGAGATGTATACCCAGACTTTATCGTCGTTGATGGTAAAGAGGGAGGTACAGGCGCGGCACCTGTCGAATTCTCGAACAGCCTTGGTTTGCCGCTTCGTGATGGGCTTCATTTTGTGAATACGGCGCTTATAGGTGCGGGAATTCGCGACAAGATCAAAGTAGGTGCAAGCGGCAAAATCGTCTCAGGCGCAGATATGGCGCAGGCGTTTGCTCTTGGCGCCGACTGGTGTAATGCCGCGCGTGGATTTATGTTTGCGATCGGTTGTATTCAGGCGCGTGCTTGCCACACCAATCGATGCCCGACCGGTGTTGCGACACAGGACGCGATGCGTCAGTCCGGGCTGCATGTGGGTGACAAATCGCGACGCGTTGCAAATTTCCATTCAAATACATTAAAGGGGTTTGCGGAGATGGTGGGGGCGATGGGCCTAACGTCACCGAAACAGATCACGTTCAATATGATCAACTACCGAGAGCCGCATTTGAGTGGCACGTCTTTGGTGCATCTTGAAGATGGTCAGTTGCTTCGTGAGGATTGCCCAGAGGAATTTGCAGCCCATTGGCGGCACGCTGACCCTTCGACGTTCAAGCGTGCCGCGGTTGGGGGCTTAGGCATCTGAGCGCGGGATGGCTTGGCGCAGCGCCGCGCCGATCACGATCAACTGTGGAATGACGTAAGCAAATGTATCGAGGGTTCTGACCATCGCGGCGGGGTCGTCCAGTGGTGCATCCGCGAGGTGCCGATCATCGGCCCGCTCCATGACATGTTGAACAAGGGGGAGGGTGGCTTGATTGAGCATTGTCATTCGTTGCTCCACGTCTCCTCGGGCAATCGCATCAAGGATTCCAGGGGCGAGATGAAACAGAAATTCCGGCCATATCGCCAAATGCCGATACAGTGTCGGGGTTACCTGAGCGCCTGGACTTGGAATAGCCGCGCTGAGCTCCGCAATTTTCGCCTGTAGTTCAGCGCTTAGCGAATCGACGTTTAAAGGCGCTGGCAGTGAAATGGATTTCTGTGCAGCGGGTGCCTCAATCGTCTCAAGTTTGACGATGCCGGTTGGCCTTTGAAAATTTACGTCCAATCGATTTCTTATTGCGGCGATCAAGCTGAGGTTGATCGGATTCATCCGGTTATACGTTGCGAGGATTGCATCAATGATTTTGTGTGCGTCAGGATCGATGCCGCAACTTTTTAGGTCTTGCGCGCTTACCGACGGCAGTGGAACAACCGGCAGGTCATCCACGTTTTTCAGCGCATGCCCTGCCAACAAACCGCTTTCGAGCTCAGGGCCAACAAAGTCCCATACCCACGACAAAAACCCGGGAAAGACCGCAAAATGACGATATATCAATGCTGGCGACCCGACACCTGTGAGGGTCATTATGCGCTCGTAGATATGACTTGTCTCGGCATCAGCGTCAGCGACTGAAATCTCTGGAAGGGCTTCGGACATTCTTGGTTCTCCGCAGGGTTATTGAAGGGTGAGGGTATCAGTATTCATTGCGAGGTCACGAATATATTAAAACCATTTATTTGTGTGAAATAAGGTAATTCACACACAAATTAAGTTTTATATTGCATTTTGCGAATATATATTGGTAAAACATCATTCTGAACAAACGAGGACATCCCATGGGTGAGTTGGAACCCCGCACAGCGCTCCTTTTAGGCGCATTGATCGTAGGCATTAGCTTTGGCGTTATTTCTCGCCTGACAGCTTTTTGCTTTCGTTCGGCTGTACTCGAAATTCTTGCCCGCCGTATTGGTTTCCAGTTGCGGTCATGGCTCGTGGCAATGGCAACAGCGGTCGTTTCAACCCAGGCGCTTATCTTGCTTGAAATCATTGATGTATCAGAAAGTATCTATCTTTCCTCAAGCCTGATGTGGCTGACACTTGTCATTGGTGGTGTGTTGTTTGGTATTGGCATGATTTTAGCGCGCGGATGCGGGGCGCGGCATATCGTGTTGCTGTCCGGTGGGAACCTGCGGTCCGCTGTTGTGATATCTGTTTTAGGCATCGTCGCTTATATGACTCTTCGAGGTATTCTTGCTCTTCCGCGCACTGCGCTGGAAGGGGTGGGGACATTTGATCTGGAGACTGTTGGCTTCAATTCTCAAAGCATCGGTGAAATGAGTGGTCACCCTGAAATCGTACCGATTGTGATTTCGGTGTTATTTGTTGTGATCGCTTTGACGGCATTCCTGCGGACTGCTGAACGCAAATTGACGCCAGCACTTACAGGACTGATCGTTGGATTGTTGATAGCAGCGGGCTGGTACGTCACGGGTGTTCTCGGATTTGACGAGTTTGAGCCTGTCAGAACCGAGTCGTTGACATTCACAGCACCTGTCGGGAATGCCATTCAATACCTGATGACATATACCGGAGCCACTGCTGATTTCGGCATTTTAGCTGTTGCCGGTGTGTTGGTGGGGTCATTCGTTGTGGCAATGGTGCGCGGCGAGTGGCACTTGCAGGGGTTTGAAACGCCACATCAGTTGCTGCGCTACACACTCGGCGGTGCGCTTATGGGTTTCGGCGGCGTATTGGCACTTGGATGCACGGTCGGTGAGGGGCTTTCAGGGTTGAGCACGTTGTCACTGGGCTCGCTGATCGCTGTCGCATCGATTTTTATTGGTGCATTGATCGGCGATATTCTGGTGCGGCGTGACTTCGCGCCACGTGCAGCTGACGTGGTTCCTGCAGAATAAAATTTTCATATTCGATTTTTTGTAATTGTTGCGGCATACTCCATTTCCAGGAGGTTCCCATGCGCACTTTTTTCGTTGTTCTATTGGCCGTTTTGTTTCTCAAACCTGCTTTTGCGAGCGAGCAAATCGCCGATCAGTATCCAGCATCCCATTTGTATTCGAAGCCCGTTGAGGTCATTCCTCATGTCTGGTCTGCAATAGGCGCAACCGCGCCATCGACCTATGAGAACGCAGGGCATAACAATAATCTGAGCTTCATTGTCACCGGAGATGGTGTAATTGTCGTGAATGGCGGCGGCTCATATTTACTGGCCAAGGCGCTGCACGAGGAAATCAAAGAGATAACTGATGAAGCGGTGAAACTGGTCATTAATGAAAATGGCCAGGGCCACGCAATGCTGGGGAACAGTTACTGGGCAGAGCAGGGCGTTCCAATTTTGGCGCACGAAGATGCGGCCCACGAATTTGATGATCTAGCAGGTGAAATTCTGGCCTCTGCCAAAGCACGCCTGAAGGACCGTGCCGAAGGGACGACCATCCAGGGACCAACTGAGACGTTCGAGACCAAACATGCCATCGAAATGGGCCGCTTTAAGATAGAAGTCCTTCATTTGGGCCCCGCGCACAGCCCGGGTGACATTCAGGTTTGGCTACCGGAGCAATCGCTGGTAATTGCCGGTGACATGGCTTTTCATGAACGGATGCCACCGATCTTTGATGAGACGGATACCAAAGGCTGGGTTGAGACGTGGGAAGGCCCGTTTGAGGGGTTGGGGGCAACCTATGTCATTCCGGGACACGGCCATCCGACAAACATGGCGCAGGTGCGTCGTTATACCCGGGACTACCTTGTTTATCTGCGTGGCAAGATTGCCGAGCATATAGAGAACGGCGGTAGCCTGGACAAAGCTTACTATGTGGATCAGTCACCCTACGCGCATCTTGATACGTTTGAACAACTCGCTACACGCAATGCAGGCCGCGTTTTTGTTCAAATGGAATTTGAGTAACAGGGATTAGCCCCAGATTTCCTGTTTGATCTGTGCCAGCCATACTTCTGCGTACCGCGCATCGGCTTCACGGGTATCGGTACTGGCACCAAGGACTGAGAAATCCGTGCTGTTTCGCGTCACATGGTCGTCTTCGAAAACATATGAGGCGCCGAGCCGGATACCATAGTCGGGTGCGGCCAGCGAGTAACAATTTGCTATCCACGTCGGGGATGGCACGGGGTCACCTGCCAATGACGCTGCAATAGCATCAACGGCGACACGCGCCTGACTTGCCGCAGTTGAGCCCGCTTTTGGAAGGGGATCTGCCAATGCGGCATCTCCGATGACATAAACATCCTCTAACAATGTCGAAGCAAAAGTCTGGATATCGACGGGACACCAACCTGTCGCATCTGTAGCACCTGCGGTAATCGCGATACTGCCCGCTGTTTGCGGCGGAATGACATTCAAGACGTCAGCTTTGATCTCATCGAAGTCCGTCATTGCCGTGAGTGAACCCGTATCGACCTCACGCACGACGCCATCATCAGCGATGGAGCGGTATTCAATGATGTCGCTGTATAGTTCATCCCAGGCTTCGGAGAACAAATCCTGAAATGGGAACTCATCCTTTGCATCAAGAATGAGAAGCTTGGATTTAGGCTTTTCGCGTTTCAGATAATCGGCAACGAGGCATGCGCGCTCAGCAGGGGCAGGAGGGCATCTGTAAGGTGCGCGCGGCATCGTCATCACAAATAGTCCGCCATCATCCATTGCATGAAGTTGTTGCTTGAGAAGTGTCGTTTGTGGCCCAGCTCTCCATGCATGTGGAACACGGTCGATTGTATCCAGGGATAGTCCCTCTATGTCTGTGTAATCAAAGGCAACACCGGGTGACATGATGAGCTTGTCATACCTGATCGTCGTCCCACCTTGTGTTGTCACTGTGTGCTTGTCCGGGTCTACAGCGGTCGCTGGATCAAGCCGAACATCGATCCCGCGTGCACTTAGGTTCCCGTATCCGATTTCAATGCTAGAGATATCACTCAGGCCAGTGATGACGGCATTACTGCCCGGGCACATCCAAAATGAGGCTTGATCCGTTAACAATATGACCTCTGCTTTTGGAAGCGTCGCCTTCGCGGATCTGGCCGCAGCGGCACCGCCAAACCCACCGCCGATGACAACAATCCTAACTTTGGCGTTTGAGGCGGCGCGTGCCACTTTGCTAACGGCAAGTGTTGGCAGCACAATCGAAGCAGCCAACGCCGCGCCCGTTGCCACAACAGATCTTCGTGAAATCAATTTGTCTCGCATCCGGTATGCGTGCTCCAGGTTGGTAAATTCATTATGGCGATGGATGCCCAGTCTGGTATATCAACGTATATGGTCTATTTTTCAATCCTATCTCTCCTTCGAGGATTCGCAATCGCCTTGGTCGTTTTGTGCATAACACGCAGTGCTCTCGCGGCGGAATTGGTGATGTTCGAAAGTGCAACCTGCACATGGTGTGACAGATGGAATGAAGAGATCGCCCCGATTTATCCAAAGACCAACGAAGGTCGCTGTGCACCCCTGCGCCGCGTTGATATTGGCGAACCGCGACCTCAAGACCTCCAAGGCATTGAACGCATTGTATATACGCCAACTTTTGTTGTCGTCGACGATGGGCAAGAGGTTGGCCGCCTTGTTGGATACCCGGGTGAAGATTTTTTCTGGCCATTAATCGCAGATCAACTTGTCAAACTCCCCGAAGGCTGTCCAAACTAGAGGTGGTGAGGTTAGAATCATATTCAATGTTGATATATAGTAATAATTGAATATGATTAAATGATGGGGGCGGCGATCACAATCCTGCATTGCAGTTGAGTGGTTCCAGTTTAAGGAAAATGATCGCCCTGCATCGAGGCACTTAAATTTGGGAGGAATGCCCTATGCCAAAAATGACGTTTATCGTCTCGGCTTTCGCTGCAGTACTTATGCTTGCAGGAACTGCTGTTGCTGACGGCCTGGTTAAATACGAGGTCGTTGATTATGGAATTGCAAAATCACTTACTGGAAAACCAGGTGATGCGGCTAAAGGTGAAAAGACCTTTATTAACCGTAAGCTGGGGAACTGCCTAGCGTGCCATCAGGTAACGGCACTTTCCAGTCACCCTTTTCATGGCGAGATCGGCCCATCACTTGATGGCGTCGCTGATCGTTACGAAGAGGCACAGCTTCGGCTGCAGGTTGTTAATGCGAAAGTCATTAACCCTGACACGATTATGCCAGCGTTCTATCGAAATGACGGTTTTGAGCGGGTCCTTAAAAAGTTCAAGGGCAAGCCTATTCTCAACGCCGATCAAGTCGAAGATATTATCGCATATCTGAAGACACTCAAATAACTGACCTGTTCATTGCGACAAGCGAAGAGGAATTAACATGTCCACGAAAAAAGCACTTGCAGCACTGACGCGCCGAGAGGCGCTGTTGCTCGCAGCCGGCGCATCGATGGTTGTTGCGGGCGGTGTCGTCCTTGGCGGCAACGCTGCACACGCAGATCAAAAGATGATTGATGATGCGCTTATGAAACTCATCGGCGACAAAAAACCGACTGATGGTAAAATCAGCCTGGAGTTGCCACAGATTGCAGAGAACGGAAATACTGTTCCTGTAGGCGTTACAGTTGAAAGCCCGATGACGGCTGACAACTACGTCAAAGCAGTTCATCTGTTTGCTGACGGCAACCCTGCACCGGAAGTCGCATCGTTGTATTTTACACCGATGTCCGGAAAGGCCTCTGCATCAACTCGTATGCGTCTTGCTAAAACCCAGAATATTGTTGCGGTCGCAGAAATGAGCGACGGCAGCACATATCAGGCGAAGCAAGAAGTGAAAGTAACCATTGGCGGCTGCGGCGGCTGATACGAGCGAAAGGAATATATCATGGCTAAAAATGTAAAACCCCGCGTTCGTGTCCCAAAGAAGGCTGCGAAAGGCGATATCATTGAGATCAAATCACTGATTTCTCACAAAATGGAATCCGGTCGTCGTAAAGGCAAAGACGGCAAATTGGTTCCCCGGAGCATCATCAACAAGGTTTCTGTGACGTTTAATGGAAAACCTGTTTTCGATGCTGACTGGCATCCAGCTATTTCTGCGAACCCTTACATGTCGTTCTTTGCGAAAGTCGAAGAAAGCGGTGAGTTTGCGTTCAAGTGGGTAGATGACGATGGTTCTGTCTACGAGAAGAAAGCAAAAATAACTGTCGCTTAACGCGACTTGAGAATATTGGGAGGCAAATACCAATGAACATCAATTGGAAAGAGAGTGCATTCTTCTGTGCAGCAATTGCGGCTCTTGTCAGCATGTTCGCCACTTCTGCCGATGCTAAAGATTGGGGGCCTTATCAGGTCGATGATCGGCGTAGCGGATATACCTACATGACTGACGAAAGTCGTGCCATGCAGGTCGACAGCTTTCAAAACCCAGGCATGCTCTGGGTTGAGCAGGGTGCTGAGCTTTGGACAAAAGTCGAAGGCAAAGCAAACAAATCCTGTGCAACCTGCCACGGGGAGACTGGTGAATCGATGCAGAATGTCGCTGTGACATACCCTGTATATGACCGTGATCTTGGCAAGCTGCAGAATGTTGAGCAGCAGATCAATCATTGTCGTGAAAAGAATATGGAAGCAAAACCATACAAGTGGGAGTCGAGCGAAATGCTCTCGATGAGCACGTTCATCAACCACCAATCTTTGGGCGCACCTGTTGCCGTTAAGATTGATGGAGATGCGGCCCCATTCTTTGAAAAGGGCAAGGCGTTCTATGACCAACGCCGTGGCCAGCTCGACATGGGATGCAAGCACTGTCACGAAGACAACGCAGGTGGCGTCATCCGTGCAAACGTCTTGTCTCAGGGTCAAGGCAATGGGTTCCCGACTTATCGTCTGAAATGGCAGAAGGTTGGATCTCTCCATCGTCGTTTCCGCGGATGTAACAAACAGGTCCGTGCGAAGCCATATGGGTATGGTTCTGACGAATACGTAAATCTTGAGCTCTACGTCAAATGGCGTGGCCAAGGCCTGCCGGTTGAAACACCAGCCGTACGTAACTAAAAAATCTGTGCCGGAGGGACAATGATGTCTCTCCGGCATTCTTTCATTCTTTAAGTGAGGAGTGGCGCCGTGATTTCTCGTCGCGAATTCTTCCATCTTGCGGCAGCAACGGCTGTTGTTAGCGGATCAACATTGCCCTTTAGCAGCGCTATGGCGCAGCAATCGATCACCCAGTCCAAGCTCCTTGAGTTTGATTCACTTGGTCAGGTGACATTGCTCCACTTCACAGACATGCATGCGCAGCTCACCCCCGTTTATTTTCGTGAACCATCGGTAAATCTCGGTGTGGGTGAAGTTGCTGGTTTGCCGCCTCATATCACAGGTGCAGACTTCCTCAAGCATTATGGTATTTCGGCGAAGAGCCCTGAGGCGTACGCACTTTCAAGTAATGATTTTTCTGCATTGGCTAACGAGTACGGTCGCGTCGGCGGTATTGACCGGATGGCGACGCTGGTAAAGGCGGTCCGTGCCGAGCGCCCAAATAACACACTGTTCCTGGATGGTGGAGATACCTGGCAAGGGTCCTATACGTCGTTAGAGACGCGCGGCGAAGATATGGTCAAGGTTCAGAACGCCCTTGGGCTAGATGCCATGACGGCACATTGGGAATTCACATATGGTGAAGAGCGTGTGAACGAACTAAAGGATATGCTCAACTTCCCGTTTTTGGCAGGCAACGTGACAGACACCGAATGGGAAGAAGCCGTATTTGATTCAACGGCCTATTTCGAGCGTGGTGGCGTCAAAATTGCGGTAATTGGTCAGGCATTTCCTTACACGCCGGTCGCAAACCCCAGATATCTTATCCCTAATTGGTCGTTCGGTATTAATGAGAAAGTCGTGCAGGGCCACGTCGACAAGGCGCGCGCAAGCGGTGCACAGCTTGTCGTGCTTTTGTCCCACAATGGCTTCGATGTGGACCGTAAGATGGCCGGACGGGTATCGGGTATCGATGTCATGCTGACAGGTCATACACATGACGCATTACCGAAAGTCGAGCAGGTCGGCAATACGTTACTTGTCGCATCAGGAAGCCACGGAAAGTTTTTGTCGCGTCTGGATCTTGATGTTCAGGGCGGCAAGGTCAGTGCGTATCGCTTTAAGTTGATGCCCGTCTTTTCAGACGTCATTGAGCCGGATGCAGAGATGACAGGTCTCGTCGAGAACCTTCGTGCGCCATACAAAAAGGACATTGAGAAGGTTCTTGGAACGACTGACTCGTTGCTGTACCGCCGCGGCAACTTCAATGGAACATTTGATGACCTGATCTGTCAGGCATTGATAGAAGAACGAGACGCAGAGATAGCTCTCTCGCCCGGTTTCCGTTGGGGATCAAGTTTGTTACCAGGTCAGGATATTACGGTCGAGGAAGTACATCATCACACATCGATTACTTACCCCAACGTATATCGGACTGAGATGACGGGCGCCTTCATCAAGGAAATTCTTGAGGACGTCGCGGATAATCTCTTCAACACGGACCCTTATTATCAGCAAGGTGGAGACATGGTCCGCGTCGGTGGCATGGCCTACACCATTGACGTTGATAAGAAGATTGGCGAACGGATTTCTAATATGACGTCCCTGAAAGACGGCAAATTGATTGATGCCAACCGCAACTATGTGGTCTCGGGCTGGGCGTCTGTGAATGAAGGTACTGAGGGGCCGCCTGCATATGATCTGGTTGCAGGGTACATCGAGAAGAAGAAAACGATTAGTGTCCCCGAGAACCAGACCGTGACAGTTCGGGGCGCATAACGCTACGCTTTCAATTGGGGATTAATGATGATCCCGCTAGATTGGATTTCAAATGGCAGGATTTGATGTCGGCTTCATCGGCGCGTTCATCGCAGGGCTGTTGAGTTTTCTCTCGCCGTGTGTTCTGCCGCTTGTGCCACCTTATTTGTGCTTCATTGGTGGCGTAAGTTTATCAGAAATGACAGACGAAGATGGTCCACCGCCGGGCGCCAACATGCGCGTCTTTATGGCGTCACTGTTCTTTGTCATCGGATTTTCTCTTGTCTTCATTTTGTTTGGTGCGACGGCGTCGTTCCTGGGACAAATGCTTGCCGACAATATGCTTTGGATTGGCCGTGTTGCCGGAGTCTTGATCATAATCATGGGTGTGCATTTCCTGGGCATCGTCAAAATTCCACTGCTTTACCGAGAAGCCCGTTTGCAAGGCCCCACCAAACCCGTCGGCTTGTTAAGTGCATTTCTGATGGGGCTCGCATTTGCGTTTGGATGGACGCCCTGTGTTGGCCCTGTTCTCGCGGCGATATTGATGATTGCGGGCAGTGAAGACTCTGTGATGCAGGGAACGTTACTTTTGGGAAGTTATGCCTTGGGCATTGGTGTGCCGTTTCTGATCGCAGCACTCGCCATCGGACCGTTCTTGCGGATTATGCCAGGTATTCGCCGGCATATGGGCAAGATCGAGAAGACGATTGGTGTTTTCCTGATCTTGACGGGGATATTGTTCCTGACCGGGCGCGTTGCTGATGTTGCCTATTGGCTCCTCGAAACATTTCCTTCACTTGGGACCGTCGGGTAACTATCCGCCAAATTTGAAATAGATTATCCGATCGAACGATCTGAGTTCACGAATGACATTGATCACCCGTTGTGCCTGCAAACTTTCGATTGCCGGGAAGATTGATGCAATGGATTCGCTCGTCCCAGCATAGAGACGGATGAATTCTGGATCCGTTTTATTAGTTTCAGGGGCGAGGGCGTGGCAATCTTTTAACAGATTCTGATAAGTGCGGCCCTCCTGGATCATTCGCGCGCGAAGTGACTCTTTGTCCAGGTTTGGCATGACCTTGCGGTGGAAAAAGATGGGCTCCATCGCTTGGTTTAGTTCTGTTACGCAGTCTGCATAAAGTCTGATTCCATTTCGCTTTCGAAGGTCGTAAAGCCATTCACGGATGGGGTGAATTGTTTCGAGACTAGCCGCCGCGTCGCCGCTCTCTGCGAGGTCTCGGCCTTCTTTCAAGGCATTGCCAATATTGGACATAGCGAAATGAAAGTCTTTGTCTTTGGCATAAGGTAGAGGTGGCGTCTTTGCATATTTTTTGGAAATACCTCTCCATGTGTCGCTGGCATCACTGAGTTCCAGGTAGGCAATGCCCGCGTTCCCTGTCCTCAGATAGTTTGCCGCGGATCGGTATGCAGCATAGGCCTTAGAGACATCTTCATTGAACGCCCCAACATCACTGGCATGCACCAATCCGCCCCATGCCATGTGAAGAATTAGACCTGCGAGAAGAAGAGTTTTTCGTATCATTTAGTCCTAGCCCTCAAAGATACTCGATGCCATCTTGGCGTTAAGTGTCCATTACGGTACACTACACATTCAATAAATGGAATGCGTATTGAGGGTCAAATGACAGACACAATCTTGTCGCGACGGCGTTTTCAACAACTGGTATTGGCATGTGCGGCAACCTCGTTGGCCTGGCCGTCTCTGATCATTGCCGATGAGCTAAAGCTCAATGATGATGGTCTGATTTATCAACCTTGGTTTTTGGACTCCTTTCTTATCCTCCAAGAAGATCTTGCCGAGGCAACAGCTCAAAATAAGCGCTTTGCAATTTTCTGGGAATTGAAAGGGTGTCCATATTGCAAAGAGACGCATAGGGTAAACCTTGCCAAGCCTGAGATATTGAACTTCGTAAAATCAAATTTCTCTGTGCTGCAACTTAATATCATCGGCTCCAAGATCGTCACGGACTTTGACGGAGAAGAACTCTCAGAGCGTGATCTGGCACGAAAGTGGGGTGTGAAGTTCACACCAACTATTCAATTCTTTACGGACGACGTACAGAGCGCCAAGAACCAAAGTGGCCGAAAAAGCGAAGTCGCCCGAATTCCAGGTTATTTCAAGCCCAACCATTTTGATGCCATGTTCCGTTATGTCGCTGAGAAGGGCTACAAAACGCAAAAGTTTCATGAGTATCTTCGCGCCAAAGCGGCCGGATAGAAAAACACACATGCCGCCTTGTAGTTCTGGACAACATATTCACAATTTATATAATGATATAAATGAATATGTTTAAGCCGGGAGGGGCTTCCTACATGACCAAGAATACACCCAAGGCATCGGGTACACCGTCGCCAGCTTTGCCACGTCGCCAGTTTTTACAAGCTGGCCTGGCAGGAACCGCCGTTGCGGCCGGAAGTATTGCTGGTAGCGTTGTACCTGCAAAAGCGGCTGGACTTGAAATCCCTGATTGGTCACGCGGACTGGGTGCCAGTGTCGATGATGCTCCATATGGCAGCCCTTCTGAGTTTGAAGGCAATGTTGTCCGTCGAAGTGTTGAATGGCTGACGGCGACGCGCGAATCATCGATAAACTTCACACCGCTCTATGCGTTGGAAGGAATCATTACACCAAACGGTATCTGCTTTGAACGTCACCACGCCGGTGCCGCCGAAGTCGACCCTGAAGAGCATCGTCTCATGATCCACGGCATGGTGGAGCGTCCATTGCTTTTCACAATGGATGACTTGTTGAGACTCCCCCGCGTTTCACGGTTTTTCTTTCTTGAGTGCGCTGCCAACGGCGGCATGGAGTGGCGTAACGCGCAACTCAATGGCGTTCAGTTCACACACGGGATGATTCACTGCGTTCAGTACACAGGTGTTTCGCTGAGAACATTGCTGGATGAAGTTGGGATTAAACCGAAAGCAAAATGGTTGATGGTTGAGGGCGCTGACAGCGCTGGCATGAACCGCTCAATTCCAATGGATAAAGCCTTGGATGATTGTATCGTTGCATTTGCGATGAATGGAGAGCGTTTGCGGGTTGAGCAAGGTTATCCTTTGCGCCTCGTCGTGCCTGGATTTGAGGGCAATATGTGGGTGAAGTGGTTGCGCCGGATCGAAGTCGGAGACGAGTCCTGGCAGGCCCGAGAGGAAACCTCGAAATATACGGACCTCATGCCAGATGGACGCGCGCGTCGCTTCACGTGGGAAATGGACTGCAAATCGGTGATAACCAGCCCGTGCCCTGAAAATCCACTTGTTTCAAAAGGGCCGAACGTTATCAGTGGTCTCGCATGGTCCGGACGCGGTGTTGTATCGCGGGTTGACGTTTCTCTTGATGGTGGGCGCAATTGGCATCAGGCAAGGATCGAAGGGCCTGTAATGTCAAAATGCCTGACCCGGTTCTATCTCGATGGATGGGAATGGAAGGGGGACGAAGTCTACCTCCAGAGCCGTGCGATGGACGAAACCGGATATGTGCAACCACAGATGACAGAGTTGCAGAAGGTTCGAGGTGTGAATTCGATCTATCACAACAATGCAATTCAGACATGGCATGTCACAAAGTCAGGTGAGGTCGAAAATGTTCGCTTGGCATAAGGTTTTAGGCACTGCGGTACTGGTTACTTGCGTCGCCGTCGGGACGCTCAATGCAGCTGAGCGTAAATACGATGGTGTCGGACGGACGCCGACAGCGGAAGAAATTCAAAGCTGGGACATTGATGTGCGTCCGGACGGGCAGGGTGCACCGGAAGGCCATGGAACCGCCAGCGAGGGCGAGCGGGTCTATCTGGTGAAATGCGCATCCTGTCATGGTGAGTTCGGCGAAGGTGGTGGACGTTACCCAGTTCTTATTGGTGGGCACGATACCTTGAAAGACATGCGTCCTGAGAAGACCATCGGAAGTTACTGGCCCTATGCATCGACAGTGTTCGATTACATCAAGCGGGCAATGCCGTTTGGTGATGCGCAAAGCCTGACGAACGATGAGGTTTACGCACTAACGGCATACTTGCTGTTTATGAACGATATCATCGATGAAGATTTCGATCTGACGGCGGAGACCCTTGGTAAAGTTAAAATGCCCAATGAGGCTAATTTCTTCATGGACCCACGCCCGGATGCGCAGCCAAAAGGTGAGGTCTGCATGAAGGACTGCAAGGACAAGATCGAAGTGATTGGTCGTGCGCGCGTGCTTGATGTGACACCTGAGAGTGGTCAGGAAGAGGCGTCTGCAGATGCGGAACCAAAGATTGCGTTGGGTGATCCAAAGGCAGGTCGGACGATCTTTAATAAATGCAAAGGTTGTCACGTAATCGACGGGCCAAAAAATCGTGCAGGTCCAAGTCTGCAAGGAGTTTTTGGTCGGGTCGCGGGGACCTCCGATGGGTTTAAGTATTCCAAAGATTTTAAAGCTGTTGGAGAAACCGGGCTTGTTTGGGATATGGAAACACTAAGCGGATTTCTAGAAAACCCAAAGGCGTACCTTGGTAGCGTCATCGGGAAGTCTAAAGCCAGCACACGCATGGCGTTTGGGGGCCTCAAAAAAGAAGAAGATGTTCGCGATTTGATTGCATATATGAAGGAAGCTTCGGCGAAGTAGGGTTAGGCTGCTGCCGTCTTTCGCGCAGCAATCATCTCTTCACGAGCGGCTTTAGCTTCGGCTGAGCAGAAAAGATTATACATCAGTTCAAGCAATTTCCCGACTTCTTCGCTCGCCAGTGAATAATAGATCGTCTTGCCTTCGCGCCTGGTTGCAACAAGCTCGTCGGTGCGAAGCCTGGCTAATTGCTGGGATAGAGTCGGCTGGCGTAGACCAAGAGCGTTCTCGAGTTCCGAAACGGACATCTCGCCTTCGCTGAGATGACACAGAATGAGTAACCGGTTTTCATTGCCGAGAGACTTCAAAAAATCAGCAGCCTGAGCTGCGCCAGCAAGCATCGCCTGATCAACCATGTGCCATCCTAAATCGTTTTATATACGAATTCAAAAACCATACGTGATTTGAGGTTAAATTTCCAGACGCATTCATGTTTGCAGATCAGTTTTCAATAGAATTGTTATTTCTACAAATTTTAATTGTTTAAAGCGTGCCGTTAAGGTTTGCCGAGAAACGCACTTGCGTGTACGCGACAAAGCTCAGTTAGCCAGTTTATGACAGTGCGGACGGCGGGACGACGGCGCGTATCATCAAGGACCATCAACCAGGATTCGCGATGCATAACAGGCGCATCTACCGTTATCCGTTGAAGGTTCGGACGCTGATCGCCGACCATGCAACTCAACATGCCGACACCGATCTCGCGCGTTACCGTATCTGCGTATGTTGCTGATGATGCAAGGGTCACAACAATATCTTTCTGGGGAATGTTCGCATCAATCCATTGTTGTTCCGGCAAGAAATCTAAAGGCCTGGAAAACCCAACCCACGGCACGTCAGGTTTTAACGCGCCGTTGCTTTGAACAAACCTGGGCGCGGCATAAACTGTTGTTGCAAGGTCTGCGAGTTTACGGATACGCGCTTGCCCGGCGACCGGGCGCATGTGGCGAATGGCTAGATCTGCTTCACGCCGCTCAAGGACTGCGTTTCTCTCCTCACCAACGAAATCCAGCCTGATGTCGGGGTTCTCGCGAAGAAACGCCGATGCATGCCGATTGAGGAAGCCGGTGATAAAAGTCGACACTGCTGATATCCGTACCGACTGACGATCATCTTGTCGCTCTGTCTCGATATCATTTTCCAAATCGGCTGTGAGTGCTTCAATTTTTTCGGCACGTTGGGCGACACGACGGCCAGACTCCGTCATTACAAATCCGGACTCCGACATCTCAAACAGCTTTACGCCCAAATCATGCTCAAGCGCATGAATACGTCTGCTGACGGTGCTTTGATGGACATGAAGCACGTTGGCCGCCGCGATCATTGTCGGGTGGCGGGCCAGAGCCAGGGCAAACTTGAGATCATCCCAAGACATTCTTTCAATATTCATCATGCTATTCTGAATGAACCTTGCAAAAATGCAATGCAGTTTCGCAAGGTTGTGTGTTGTGTGCGAAAAAAGATGTGCGCATTCTAAAGTCAACGAAGTGATTAAATTCGATTGTGAGGAACCTTGATATGAAAACGATTTTACGAGACGCGGAAACGCGCCGACACGTGCAAGGTGAACTTTTGTTTGCACTTAATGATGGTGAAACACCAACCGTTATTGTCCCGTTAGATGATGAGGGCACAATACGCCGCGGTGGCCTCGATGTGCGGCCGGTTCTGATTGCAGATGGAAGAGATGCCGCGTCGTCATTTACGCTCGACCAAGAGGGGTTTGCTTTCATTAAGCAGGCGAGTGGTGTGAATAACTTTGAAGACGATGCTGAGGTCGAGCAAAACTACTACCCGGAAGTCAGAGATATAGTCGCCAGAGCATTAGGTGCAAGTGAAGTTGAAATCTTTGATCACACGCTCCGTGTCACAGATGTAGAAACAAGTTATCGACGTCCGGCTAGCCACGCTCATAATGACTATACCGAAACATCAGGTCCAAACCGCCTTGCTGATATGATTGGTGAAGAACGTGCGGCAGAGTGGATGAACGATCGCGTTGTACAGGTAAATGTATGGCGGCCTATTTCTGAACCGGTTCAGCAAATGCCGTTGGCCTTGCTCGATGCTTCAAGTATTGGCGCTAATGATCTGATCGAGACTCGCATCATCAATGAGCGGCAAGGCGGACGAGAAGGACGGATTTACAGTGTCGTCCATCGGGACGGCCACCGCTGGTTCTATTTCCCTGACATGACGATGTCCGAAGCTATTTTGATAAAGGGTTTTGATAGTCTGAAGGATGGTCGTGCGCGGTTTACGCCGCACTCCGCCTTCGAAGATCCAAACACGCCTGAAAATGCGGCGCCAAGACGCTCAATCGAAGTGCGTACCTTCGCTCGTATACCTGCTTAACTCTGATAAGGACCCTATATATGAGTGATGCCAGAAATGTCTCAGGAAGTTGCCTCTGTGGCGGGGTGACGTTCAACATCAAAGAGCTTTCCCGGCCCGTCGTCGCCTGTCATTGCACACAATGCAGAAAGACATCTGGTAATTACGTCGCTGCGACCAGATGCGAGAATAAAGACCTTGAGATCGTCTCTGACGACACCTTGTCCTGGTATCGCTCGTCGCCAGAAGCCGAACGCGGCTTTTGTCATGTATGCGGTGGTAATCTGTTCTGGCGTCAGATCGGATCAGATGCGACATCGATTATGGCAGGGCCCTTGGATGGGCCAACAGGTCTGGTGACCTCTGCGCACATTTATGTCGAAGATGCTGGGGATTACTATGAACTCAACGATGATGTGCCAAAGTATCCTCAAGGCGATTAAACATACCGATCATGGTGATAAACAATCTCGTAGTGACGTCGCCAAGGTCCTCAATAATTTACCATAGAGGTCGGGTCCCGGTGTTAAGCCGCCTCCCAACGGGTCAAGTGTGCCTTCACGGGCAGTAGAGCCTTCAATTAGTAATGCCGTGTAGCGTTTCGGATACTGAGGTTCCCGGAAGACGCAGCCAATGCTGTGTTCTTTGATGAGTTGGCGAATTTTCCGCAATTTTGCAGGGCCGGGGCGATGATCCGGCGTTACAGATAACGGAATGAACGGCTTAAGACCAAAGTGCGCAGTAAACTGGCCGTATGCGTCATGCAAAACGACGGCTTCTTTATCTTTGATCGGGGCGACGATTTTCTTTATGTCCGTTTCTAAAATAGCAAGCTCAGATAAGGCTTTCTTGAGATTCGTATCAATCTGTTTTTGGTGCGCAGGAAGTAGCGCTGCCAGCGATGCCGCTATTTTTTCAATTGCATGTTCAACCTTTTCAGGATCCAGCCAAAAATGCGGATCTTCGCCATGATGCTCGTGCTCATGCTCGTGTTCATGTTTATGAGAATGCTTGTGCGCATCCTCTGTATGCTTTTCTTGAGGTTTGGCGTCGCTATCTAATGTAACAACCCGTGTGCGGGTATCCAGATTCTCAATCGACTTAATAAGGAAGCCTTCAAGTCCAGGTCCAAACCAGAAAATGATATCGGCCTGCGCTATATCTGACGCATCAGACGGGGACATGGCGTAGTCGTGAGGGGAGGCATACCCTTCAACGATAAGTTTGGGCGTGGCAATACCGTCTAGAACCATCGCGACCATTGAATGGATAGGTGGAATCGTCGCTACCACGCGAATTGGTGCTGCATTGACGTTAAAGGAATATGTGTACGCACAAACGGCAAATGCAAAGGATAGTGTCAGTTTTCTTAACATGATAGGTTCATTTCCATTGAGTTATCTTTAGTAATTTTGTAATGATATAACATTATGGAAATGACCAAGCAAACTGAAACCGAAAAACCGGCGCCATTACTGTCCGCGAGAGGGCTTGGTGTCCGTTCATCATCCAGATGGTTGATTGAAAACGTTGACCTGAAAGTCCATCCACGTGAAATCGTGACGCTTATTGGTCCCAATGGTAGCGGTAAAAGCACGACTGTACGGGCACTTCTTGGCCTCATGAAATATGACGCTGGAGAAATTACGCGCGCGCGCGATCTACGCGTTGGCTACGTGCCACAAAGATTGACGATTGATTGGACGATGCCTCTGAAGGTTCGCCGGTTCATGACGATTACAGGCCGCCATAAGGCCGCCGCCATTGATGCGGCGCTCGATGAAGTTGGTATGCTGGCACTTGCCGGAAACGATGTGCAGTCGCTTTCTGGTGGGGAGTTCCAGCGATTGTTACTTGCGCGCGCCATGATCAGTCAGCCGCAGTTACTGGTTCTCGACGAACCTGTGCAAGGTGTCGATGCTCAGGGTGAAATTGCACTGTACGAATTGATTGCTGATCTGCGAAACCGTCATAACTGCGGTATCTTGCTCATATCTCATGATCTGCACATTGTGATGGCTGAGACTGATACGGTTGTCTGTCTGAACGGCCACGTGTGCTGCTCCGGCAGTCCGCGATCTGTCGCTGAAAGCCCTGAATACCGGGATCTGTTTGGTGCCAGGGCGGCAGAAGCCTTAGCCGTATATCATCATCACCATGACCACAAACATCTTCCCGATGGGACCGTTGTTCAGGCAAACGGACATGATGATCATTCAGCCTGCACGCACCCGGAATTGGATCAGACGGAACATTCCCATCATGGATGAGTTTTTGATCAGGGCGTTATTGGCGGGCATCGGGGTGGCATTTGTTGCCGGGCCGCTGGGATGTTTCATTGTTTGGCGAAGGATGGCGTACTTTGGTGATACGATGGCCCATTCAGCGTTGTTGGGCGTTGCGTTGTCTGTCCTTTTTGATGTCAATATTACGTTAGGCGTATTCGTCATCGCGACGTTTGGTGCCTTGGCGCTTATCGGTATGCAGCGCCGCGCACCGTTATCATCGGATGCGCTGCTTGGTATTTTGTCGCACTCGATGCTGGCGCTGGGCATTGTCATCGTGGCAATGATGACCTGGTTGCGTATTGATCTAATGGCGTTCCTGTTCGGCGACATCCTCGCCGTATCTTGGGCAGATATCTTGATTGTTTACGCGGGTGGTGCACTCGTTCTCGCACTACTGGTCTATATCTGGCGGCCGCTTCTGGCTGGGACGGTAAGCTCGGAACTGGCCGCGGCGGAAGGGTTGCATCCTGAACGCGCGCGGATTGCCTTTATGTTGTTAATGGCTGCGGTGATTGCGATTGCGATGAAGGTTGTTGGTATCCTATTAATCACGTCATTGTTGATAATTCCTGCGGCAGCGGCGCGGCGCTTTGCCCCAAGTCCAGAGCTGATGGCGGTTTTGGCAGCTATTATTGGCGTTGTTGCAGTGTGTATTGGACTGTTTGGATCGTTGACCTGGGATACGCCATCTGGCCCGAGTATCGTCGTTGCAGCCGCGGTGATATTCCTGTTGAGCTTGCTGGCACCAGGGAGCAAAGTTGCAATCCGGAGGGATGTGTAATGGCGCAGGACGCACTGACAAAAAATCAACGCCTCGTGCTCGAGTGTCTGGACGCTAGCGAATGCGCACTTACGGCTTATGATATTCTGGATGTTGTCCGGGACGGGGGGATTCGTGCCCCGGTGCAGGTGTACCGCGCACTAGAGTTTCTGATTGCGTCGGGCGCGGTTCATCGTATCGAAAGCATGAATGCCTACGTCGTGTGTGCGCATAATCACGACTCTGATGAGAAGGCACATGATCGTGCAGTCGCATTTGCGATTTGCGATGATTGTGGTGTTGTATCAGAAATTCCTGTGCCGACGGCCGAGCATACAATTGACGCGCTCGCCGAAGAAAGTGGCTTTGTTGCAGAGCGGACAGTGGTCGAACTCCATGGACACTGCGCGAGTTGCCATAGTTTGGCGGGATGATTTAAGAAATGAGATTACTTTTAGCCGGATTTTGCATTGTTGTGCTTTTCTCGGGTTTCCCATCGCGAGCAGAGGCGCATCCTCATGCTTGGATAGACATAAAAGTCCGAGTCCTTTTTGACGAAATGCATCGCGCCTACGCGATTGAACAGGAATGGTTGTTTGATGATCTCTATTCAAATTTTGTCACAGCCGGGACAGATTTGGACGGTGACGGACGACCGGATCAAGACGCATTAGAAGCGGTTATGAAGGAAAGCATCGAAAATCTCAGGGAGTACAAATACTTCACACACGTAAAAAGTGGCGAAATGGTTATTCAGACGTCGAAAGCTATTGGTGTTACGACACGCATGCATGAAAAGCGGCTGCAGATGTCATTTACAGTGCCTTTTACCGAGCCAGTTTCTGTAAATGACATTCCATTACAATATGAAATTTATGACCCGACGTATTATATTGAGATGGTCCACGCCGAAGTTGAAGATTCGGTTGTTCTCGTTGGTGCGCCCAAAGAGTGTCGTCCAATTTTGAAGCAACCAAACCCGGAGCCAAGCCAGGTTCTCATTGCGTCGTCTTTAGATCGCACCCAGACAGCGGGAAATGGTCTTGGGCAGTATTTTGCTGAAAAGGTTATGACCGTTTGCAGTTAATACGTGGCGCGTTGTGTCTCTTGGTTGTTGCTGTCTTGATGGTTGGGGCCTTAGGCGAGGCCAAAACCGATTCTGTTGATGTGAGTGCTTCATCCCAGAGTGAGCCTCGCTCGAGCCTGAGCATTTTTGATCGCTTTACTGTTTGGGTCTACACCGAGCAGCGGAAGTTCCATCGCATTTTAAATGATCATATGAAACGCGTGGCCGTGAATGATGAAAACTGGGGAATTATATGGTCGCTGATTGGCGCGAGCTTTTTGTATGGCGTGTTTCATGCCGCAGGGCCGGGGCATGGAAAGGCTATTGTCAGTAGTTACCTCTTGTCTCATCGGCAAACTTTGAGGCGTGGTATTGGTTTGGCCGTTGCTGCGTCTATGTGCCAGGGATTGGTCGCAATTATAATCGTCTATGGTTTGGTCTATGTGATTGGCTGGTTGCCGCGTGATACGCAACTCGCTGCAACATGGGGTGAGCGGGCGAGTTTTGTTCTCGTTGCGCTGCTTGGAGCGTATCTTGCCGTTCAGGCACTGCGGCGCCTTGCATCCAGGGTAAATGGTAGCGAGATACAAACATGCGGCCACGCGGCTCATGCCGATAGCTCAGCGGCTCATTGCGGCCATGGGCACATGCCAACAACGGGGCAAATTGAAGCTGCAAAAGATATCAGATCAATGATCGCTGTTATCCTGTCGATTGGGCTGAGGCCGTGCACAGGCGCTATTATCGTGCTGGTCTTTGCCAGTGCCACATCTTTGCACTGGGTTGGCATTGGGGCCGTGATGGGAATGTCGATCGGAACCGCGATAACTGTTGCATTATTGGCAATTCTTGCGGGGACAGTCCGGCATTATCTAGAGCGTATGTCTTGGTTGAGTGGGCAATATGTTGCCTACACTGTTGATATCGTAGCCACTTTGGGTGGAATATTCATTTTTGCTATCGGCTTGTCGCTGATCATGTCAGCGTTTGCACAACAACATCCCATTATGGGTTTGTGATAAATAATCGTCACTTGTCATAATCCTATTTTTTGGGACGCAATGTCTCGTTTATATTGATTTTCGAAAATCGATATGCATAATTATGTTTAATTTACGGTGAAATCCAAAATCGTCAGAGGAAATCTTCATGAGTACCCAGGCATCTGTACAGGCATCCGACCCCGGTTCGGAAAAAGAAATCATCCAAGGCCTCGTCAAAAAAGCACGCGCGGCGATGGCGCAATTTGCCAACGCTGATCAGGCACGCGTTGATGAAGCTGTGACCGCATTGGCTTGGGCGATTTATGAACCAGCCAGGGCAAAGGAACTAGCGGAACTAGCGGTTGAAGATACCGGCCTCGGTAACGTTGACAGTAAAATCATGAAGAACACGCGGAAGACCTTTGGCTGCCTGCGTGATCTGATGCGGGTCAAATCTGTTGGCATCATTGAAGAAATTCCTGAAAAGGGCCTGGTGAAGTACGCGAAGCCAGTCGGGGTTGTCGCAGCTGTAACACCATCAACAAACCCTGCGGCGACACCAGTCAACAAAGCGATGTTCGCCATCAAGGGCCGCAATGCAGTGATTATTGCACCGTCACCTGCCGGTCTTGGAACAACAACCAAGACAGTAAATTACATGCGTGCGGAACTGGAAAAGATCGGCTTGCCTGGCGATCTTGTTCAGGTTTTGCCTGCACCCGTGAACAAAGAACTGACACAGCAATTGATGAACCGGTCCGACCTGGTGATCGTGACGGGCTCACAAAATAACGTGAAGCGGGCCTATTCCTCGGGCACACCAGCAATCGGTGTGGGCGCAGGTAATGTGCCGGTCATCATCGACGAGACAGCCGATTTTGATGATGCGGCAGAAAAGATCTGCATGTCGAAGATTTTCGATAACTCGACATCTTGCTCATCTGAAAACTCAATCATCATTCTGGATCGTGTTTATGACGAAGCCATCGAAGCCCTAAAACGCGCTGGTGGTTACGTCTGTAATGCCGACGAGAAAAAGAAAGTTGTCGATACTTTGTGGGTCGACGGTCATCTCAATCGTCATGTGATTGCCAAAGATGCAGACGTCTTGGTCGATGTGTTTGAACTGGACCCAAACGCCAAGGGCAGCAAGTTCTTCATGGTTGAAGAAGGCGTTGCTAATGCAGATAGCCCGCTCATTGATGAGAAGCTTTCATTGGTCCTCACAGTGTATCGCGCCAAGGACATGGATGATGTTGTTGCCCAACTGAACACAATCCTGAACGTTTGTGGCAAAGGTCATTCGGTTGGTATTCACACTAATGTACCAGAACACGCAACCCGGCTGGCTGAAGAGATTGATGTGGTTCGAGTTCTGGTGAACCAAGCCCATACTTTTGGTAATGGCGGTGGTTTCAATAACGGCCTGAACTTTACACTTTCGATGGGCGGTGGAACCTGGGCTGGTAACTCCATTTCGGACAACCTGAACTATACGCACTTCATCAATATCACTCATCTTGTCAAAACCATTGCCGAAGACAAACCTTCAGAAGAGGAATTGTTCGGTGGGTATTGGCAAAAGTTCGGGAAGTAATCAGTCATGAATTTCGAAGAATATGCATCAAAGCCATTATTGGCTGAAAGCGGAATCAAGGTGCCAAAAAGCATCCTTGTTGTCGATCCGGACTCTGCCGCAGCGGCGGCTAAGGAACTTGGTCCTTGTGTTGTCAAAGCGCAGGTCCCAACAGGAAAGCGCGGAAAGGCTGGCGGTATCAAGCTTGCGGATACGCCTGACGAAGCGCATCAACATGCGACCGCTATTCTCGGCATGACGATTGGCGAGTTCGTTGTTGAGAAAGTTCTTATCGAAGAGAAATCCGACATTCAGCGCGAATTCTATGCAGCGGTTCTGAACGATCCGGTTTCCAAGGGCCCTGTCGTCATGTTCTCGACAGAAGGCGGGATGGACATTGAGGAAATTGCAGCCGATACGCCTGAGAAATTGAAGAAACATGTCGTTGATATCAGAAAAGGGTTCTCTGCAAGCGACGCCGAGGCATTGATCGCTGGTCTTGATCTCTCAGGGGCAGATGCAGGTGTCGCGGAAACATTGGTAAAGCTTTATGACGCTTACATGACCAATGATGCTGAATTGCTTGAGATTAACCCTTTGATTGTCACGGGCTCAGGGGATGTTGCGGCACTTGATTGCAAGTTCACGCTTGATGACAGCGCGATTAAACGTCAGCAAGAATTATCGACAAAGGGCACGCCGGACAAACTGACTGAACTCGAAGCCATGGGCGAAGAAAACGGTATCAAGTATATCGAGCTTGATGGCGATGTGTGCGTATTGGCAAACGGTGCCGGGTTGACCATGACGACGATGGACGTGGTGCGCCATCATGGCGGTAGCCCGGCCAATTTCTGTGAAATCGGTGGTGAGGCTTATACCAAAGGTACTGTGGCGCTCAAGATGGTGCTGGCAAAGCCAGGTATCAAAAGTCTCGTGGTGAACTTCTGTGGCGCATTTGCCCGATGCGATGTGATGATGGAAGGGCTTTTGAACGCGTGGGATGAAGTGAAGCCGGAAATCCCTGTGTTTTTCTCGATCGCAGGTACGGGCGATGAAGAGGCGATCCGTATGCTTAAAGATAAACTGGGCATGGATCCATTGCCTGATATGAGCGCGGCCTGCAAAGCAGCCGTCGATGCCGCAAAGGGGAGCAACTAAGATGATCATTCCTCGTAAAGAGACACGTATTCTCGTTCAGGGCATCACCGGCAAGCAGGGCACATTCTGGACCGAGCGTATGCAGGAATATGGTGCCACGGTTGTCGGCGGCGTAAATCCAAAGAAGGCAGGTACCGAGCATGTGGGTGTGCCGGTTTACGCTTCTGCGGTTGAAGCTCAAGCGGGCGTTGGTTTTGATGCATCATTGATGTTCATCCCGCCACTAGGTCTGAAAGCCGCTGCGCTGGATGCAATCGAAGCGGGCGCCAAAATGATTCTGATGCTGACCGAGCATGTCCCGGTTCACGACATCATGTATATCATGGCAGCTGCCAAAGAAGCCGGCACCCAGATTGTAGGTCCAAATACGGCTGGTGGTGTGACGGTTGACGAGACTTTCATGGGCTTCATGCCTGCGTTCAATCAGCGCATTTTCAAAAAAGGTTCTGTCGGCGTTCTCTCTCGCTCGGGATCGCTCGGGACGTTGCTTTGCCAGAACATCGTGTCAGCCGGGTACGGTCAGACTGCATTTGTTGGTATTGGTGGTGATCCGGTTATTGGGACGACGACACGTGATGCCCTTGAGGCGCTGGACGCGTTTCCAGGCACAGAGGCCGTCGTCATGGTGGGCGAAATCGGTGGTGCGATGGAAGAAGACGCCGCTGAATACGCTAAAACAATGTCCAAGCCAGTGATTTCATTTATTGCCGGTGGTGCCGCACCTCCAGGTAAAAAGATGGGTCATGCCGGTGCGATTGTAATGGGTGACAAGGGAACGTATGCGTCCAAGAAAAAGGCTCTTGAGGCTGCGGGCGTGAATGTGCTTTCGACACCTGTACATGTTGGTGACGCGCTGCGGGAAGTTTTGGGCTAAGCCACAACTGATATCATTGACGTAACTCCATTGAAGGGCCACATAAGATCAACGTTAAAAATTGATCTTGAGGGTTTCTGATGAGCAGCGAGTTATTTACGCCTTACAAAATGCGTGGGTTGGAAATGTCCAACCGGATCGTGGTTGCACCAATGTGTCAGTATTCAGCATTGGATGGCACAGTCGGCGATTGGCACATCATGCATCTGGGGCAGTTTGCTGTCGCCGGATCTGGTTTGCTGTTTGTTGAGGCAACGGGAACAGAGCCCGAAGGTCGGATTACGCCTGGATGCGTCGGTCTTTACTCAGATGAGAACGAAGCAGCGCTCGCACGTGTGCTCAAATTCTGCAACAGCTATGGCAATGTTCCCGTGGGTATTCAGTTGGCGCATGCGGGGCGAAAGGCATCGGTCGATGTGCCATGGCGTGGAGGTGCCCCATTAACGGCTGACAATGGTGCATGGCAGACTGTTGGCCCAAGTGCAGAGCCCTATGCCGATGGCTGGCATACGCCGGATGCCATGACAGATGAAACGCTGGCGCGGGTGAAAGAAAGCTTTGTTCAGGCTGCAAAACGCTCGGTTCGATTGGGTTTCCGAACGATAGAAATACACTGTGCGCATGGGTATCTGCTGCATCAATTCCTGTCACCAATATCTAACCGCCGTAATGATATGTACGGTGGCTCGCTTGAGGGACGTATGCGGTATCCTTTGGAAGTCTTTGACGCTGTGCGCGCCGTGATGCCAGATGACATGCCCTTGGGTGTCAGAATTTCGGCGACAGACTGGGTTGATGACGGTTGGGACATCGACGGTAGTATCGCGTTCGCAAAAGTTCTCGAAGCACGTGGTTGCGATTACATTGACGTATCGTCCGGGGGCAATTCCCCACATCAGCAAATTCCTGTTGGGCCGGGGTACCAGACCGGTTTCGCGGGAGCTATTAAGCAAGAAACGTCTCTCTCAACAATGGCGGTCGGAAAGATCACGGACCCATTGCAGGCCGAACACATCATTCGTACAGGTCAGGCAGATATGGTCTCATTGGCGCGTGGAATGTTGTATGATCCTCGTTGGGTATGGCATGCGGCAGAAAAACTCAGGGCCAAAGCAGCCTTTGCGCCACAGTATCTCCGTTGTCATCCCGAATTGGCGGGTGAGCCGGTTCCAGGGAACCCTCCGCCGCCGGAGAAAGTTCAAGCAGCATCAGCAGGTTCATCATGAGTAGATTAGGCCCCATTCCACCCGAGGAAATGAACGAAGAGCAACGTGTCGTTTTTGATGGTATCACCGGGGGTGATCGTCAGAAAGGTGGCGATCCATCTGAGTTTCTGAATGAACAGGGCGCGCTACGTGGTCCCTTTAATGCCATGCTGCGTAGTCCTGAGTTGGGCGATATTACCCAGCAAATGGGCGCGTGTGTTCGTTACCGGACGATTATTCCCGGACCATTACGAGAATTGGCAATCTTAGTGTGTGGTCGCCACTGGCGCGCGAACTATGAATGGTTCGCCCACGCGAAAATTGGACGCCGTGTTGGGCTCAGTGATGACGTAATTGATGGCATCATGAACGAGCAGGAACCATCAGATCCAGATCAAAAAACAGTTTATCAATTTGCCTATATCCTAAATAAGACCGGGCGTATTGATGATGAATTGTACGCGCGTGCGCTTGAGTTGTTAACTGAGCGAGGTGTGTTCGAACTCACGGTCCTGATTGGGTATTACGCGACCGTCTCAAATATCCTGAATGTGTTTGAGGTGCCATTACCTGAGGGTGAGCCGGTTCCGTTTCCAGATTGATCAAGCGTCGTAACCGGGGTTCTCCCGGTCTAACTTTCGCAGCAATGCAGGCCACTCTTTCTTTCCGATGGGTCGGTAACCGTCCTTTGAGTTTGCGGCCCGGTTCCGGTCCATTGTGACTTGTTGCATCTCGTCGGAAATAGGCGTCGCCTCGACGCCCGCTTGCTGAAAGGCAAGTTGGAATCGGCAGGCACGTTCGGCGCGGTACATCCACATAAAGGCCTCTCCAACGGAATTCCCCACCGTCAACAGGCCGTGGTTCTTGAGGAACAGGACATTATTGTTGCCAAGATCATGGGCAAGGCGTTCGCGCTCTGACATATCAAAAGCAATGCCTTCATAATCGTGGTAACAGGTCGTCGCCATGACCGCGAGAGCCTGCTGGGTGAGCGGGAGTAGTCCGTCTTTTTGTGTGGCAACACCAACGCCCGCCTGCGTATGGGTATGGATGACACATGCGACTTCGGGACGCGCCATGTGGACGGCGGAATGAATTACAAATCCAGCCGGGTTGATGTCGTAATCGGATGTGCTGAGTTGATTGCCATCTTCATCAACCTTGATCATCGAGGATGCTGTCATTTCATCGAACATCAATCCGAACGGATTTATGAGAAACTGATCTTCTGCATCGGGCACACGTGCGGATAGATGGGTGGCAAGCAGGTCTGACCAGCCATATAGATCGACAAGCCTGAAGCATGCGGCAAGATCTTTGCGCATTTGCCATTCTGCTTCGGACACACTTGATTTTAGGGCTGTTACGTTGCTCATTCTTATGTTTCCAAATCAATTTCTTTGAAGTTACCGATAACGAACACTATGTTTATTATCAGTGCTTTTTAGAATTTGTCTATGCGTCCAACGGAGTTTCCTTTGTCCCCAACTGCTTTTTCAATGCCGCATGATGTTCTCATCCTTGGCGCAGGCAATGCTGCAATGTCGGCGGCCTTAACGGCCCGGAAACTGGGGGCGAGTGTCTTAATGATCGAGAGCGCCAATAAGGATCTGCGCGGCGGGAACTCACGCCATGTTCGAAACATCCGCTATTCCCACAATGCGGCGACGGATTACGTCACGGGTCGTTATGACGCGGATGAGTACTTCAAGGATCTGATGCGCGTCACCGACGGCAACACCAATGAAGAGCTGATGCGCTTCATGATTGATGCGTCCGAAGATTGCGCTGACTGGATGCTCGCGCAGGGTATCAAGTTTCAACCACCACTGTCTGGTACGCTAGGGCTAGCGCGGACCAATGCCTTCTTCCTGGGTGGCGGCAAGGCAATGATGAACAGCTATTTCAAAGCTGCAGAGAAAGCCGGTATCGACATTGTCTATGAGGCCGAAGTGGAAAGCGTCGAAATGGAAGGCAGTAAGTTTGTTGCGGCACTTATTCGCCATGCCGGGGAGCTGCACCGTGTCGAAGCGCGTACAGTGGTGCTGGCGTCAGGTGGGTTCGAAGCCAATATCGAGTGGCTAAAAGAAGGCTGGGGCGATATCGCCGAAAACTTCCTGGTGCGTGGCTCCCCCATGAATACGGGCAAGGTCCTGCGTTCCATGTTGGATAACGGAGCGCAATCGATTGGGGCGCCGGATCAATGTCATGCGGTCGCAATTGATGGGCGTGCCCCTCAATTTGATGGTGGAATTTCAACGCGGGTCGATTGTGTCATTTTCTCGGTCGTTGTGAACAAAAACGGTGAACGCTTTTACGATGAGGGCGAAGATATCTGGCCGAAACGCTATGCCATTTGGGGGCGATTGGTCGCCAAACAGCCAGACCAGGTAGCCTATGCGATCATTGATAGCAAATCGATGGGTCTGTTTATGCCAACGGTCTATACACCTGTTCAGTCAGATACTCTGGCGGGCCTTGCGGAACAACTGGGTGTCGATGCTGCAACAATGGAAAAGACGGTGACAGAATTTAATGCCGGCGTTCAGCCCGGTGATTTCAATCCAACGGAACCGGATGGGTGTCATACGGATGGTGTGGAGCCTAAGAAATCCAACTGGGCGCGCAAGATCGATACGCCACCGTATTACGGATATCCCGTGAAGATGGGGATCACATTTACTTATTTAGGACTTGAAGTGAATAAGCGCTCACAGGTGTTTATGAATGACGGGAAGCCTGCGCAGAATATCTGGGCGGCCGGTGAAATCATGGCAGGAAACATCCTCGGCCAAGGCTATGCAGGCGGCACAGGCATGGCGATCGGAAATGTATTTGGCCGCGTCGCTGGTGAGGAGGCCGCACGTCATGCCCGCAACTGAAACACTGGATGAAGCCAAACGGCTTATGCAGATCTGCAATGCCTGCAGATACTGCGAAGGCTACTGTGCCGTATTCCCGGCAATGACAAAGCGACTGACGTTTGATGATGGCGATGTGACATATCTTGCGAACCTCTGCCATGGATGCCAGGGCTGTTACTACGCGTGTCAGTATGCACCACCGCATGAATTCGCGGTCAACGTACCGAAGGTATTTGCCGAACTGCGCGCAGAAACGTACCGGGATTACGCATGGCCGGGTATCTTTAAAAAGCTGTTTGAGGGTAATGGAAAGTGGGTTGCGCTGATTGTTGTGGCTTTGACACTGATCGTTACCGGAGCGACGTATGCTATTCAGGGTGTCGACGTTGTGTCTGGTGTCCATACAGGCGAAGGGGCGTTCTACAAAGTTATTCCCCATGATGTGATTGTCTATGTGGCGAGCGCGCCGTTCCTTTTTGCCATCTTGGCGTTTTTTGTCGGGCTTATGAAGTTCTGGAAAGACATTGGCGCGAAGCCAGCCGACCTGGTGCATCCACGTGCGCTCATGACAGCACTAAAAGACGCTGGGAAAATGAAGTACATGGCTGGTGGCGGGCATGGCTGCAATTATCCCGATGACAACTATTCAATGGGACGGCGGGTCGCGCATCAATTTACAATGTGGGGCTTTTTGCTGTGCTTTGCGGCGACATCGGTAGCGACGATCTATCATTATGTCTTTGGCTGGCCTGCGCCTTACGACTATTTCTCGATTCCAGTTATTTTGGGCACGCTTGGTGGGATCGGGCTACTGATCGGGCCACCTGGATTATTGATGATCAAAAAGAACGCTGATCCTGAGCCTCAAGATACCAAACAACACGGGATGGATATTGCGTTCCTCTGGTTATTGTTCCTGACCGGTCTGACAGGGCTCGCGCTGTTGGCATTGCGAGAAACATCATTGATGGGGCTTTTACTGGCAGTTCATCTGGGAATTGTTCTTGGTATGTTTGTCACATTTCCATATGGCAAGATGGTCCATGCGGTGTATCGTTTGGGGGCGCTAATCCGGTTTGCGCATGAGAACGAGGCCAAGAAGTAAGTCCGTTTTTGGCCGTCTGTAAGGATTGCCAGCTATGACTGCAAACGACCCGTTACTTCAGCCATATCAACTCAAACATCTAACACTTAAGAACCGCATTATGTCGACGGCGCACGAACCTTCGTATTCCGAAGACGGGATGCCCAAGGAACGTTATCGTCTATATCATGCGGAGAAAGCAAAAGGGGGCATCGCACTTACGATGACGGCGGGATCCGCCGTTGTGTCTCCTGACAGTCCTCCGGCGTTTGGTAACCTGCATGCCTACAAGGATGAGATCGTGCCGTGGTTGCGCGATCTAACCGACGCCTGCCATGAGTATGGTGCTGCTGTCATGATGCAGATCACGCACCTGGGGCGCCGGACGAACTGGAACCATTCGGACTGGCTTCCCGTCTTAGCGCCTAGCCCTGTTCGCGAAGCGGCGCACCGGGCTTTCCCAAAACAAATTGAAGATTGGGAGATTGAGCGGATCATTGGTGAATATGCTGATGCGGCGGAGCGAATGCGCGACGGCGGCCTGGATGGCATTGAACTTGAAGCCTATGGCCATCTGATGGATCAGTTCTGGTCGCCTGCGACGAACCACCGTGAAGATGAATGGGGCGGGTCTCAGGACAATCGACTACGGTTTACCTTTCGTGTGCTGGACGCCATTCGAGAACGTGTCGGCCCGGACTTCATCGTGGGAATGCGCATGGTCGCAGATGAGGACTGGGACGCAGGCCTGAGTAAACAAGAGGGGGTGGAAATCGCTGAACGCCTTGTTGCAACAGGGCAAATTGATTTTCTGAACCTGATCAGAGGTCACATAGATAGCGATGCGGCGTTATCCAAAGTCATTCCAGTTGGTGGCATGCCCTCGGCACCACATCTTGATTTCTGTGGCGACATCAGGTCGCTGACAAAATTTCCAATATTCCACGCCGCCAGAATTAGCGATGTTGCCACAGCACGTCATGCTGTTGCCGAGGGTAAACTTGATATGGTGGGGATGACGCGTGCGCATATTGCTGACCCACACATTGCCAACAAGGTTGCGGCTGGCGCAGAAGAAGAAATTCGTCCGTGCGTCGGTGCGACGTATTGCCTGGATCGCATATATGAGGGCCATGAAGCGCTGTGCATTCATAATCCAGCGACAGGTCGCGAAGCAACGATTCCGCATATCGTACCTGCGGCAAAGGGTGAGCGCAGGAACTGCGTGGTTGTTGGTGCTGGGGCGGCTGGCCTTGAAGCGGCGCGGGTCCTGAGTGCGCGTGGCCATAAAGTTACTGTCCTGGAGGCTGCTGATAACCCTGGCGGACAAATCGCATTGGCGGCGCGAGTAAAACGGCGAGCGGAGCTGATTGGCATTGTTGATTGGCGAGTGTCTCAATGCGAAAAGGCGGGCGTCGAGTTTCAGTTCAACACCTATGCCGACCTGTCAGATGTTATGGCGCTAGATCCTGATATCGTGATCATTGCGACAGGGGGCTTGCCTAATACTGAGATCGTTCCGGGCGGCCAGCATGCAACATCAACATGGGATATTCTGTCTGGAAGTATCAAGCCAGCGGAACGTGTTCTTTTGTTTGATGATAATGCTGCGCATCCAGGGTTAGCCGCTAGCGAGGCGATTGCGCTGTCTAGAAGCGCCTTGGAAATCGTTACGCCCGAAAGGTTTTTTGCTGCTGATATCGGCGGATTGAACCATGTGAAATATGCTGAATGTTTTGATCAGCATGACGTCCGGATTACGATCAACAAACGATTGGTTGGTATTGAAAAAGACGGAAATTCACTTGTCGCACTCATCGGGTCAGATTATTCCGAGAAGATTGAACGACGTAACGTTGATCAAATTGTAATTGAGCACGGCACATTGCCGCTGGACGACCTATATCATGATCTAAAGCCATTGAGCTCTAATCTCGGTGCAGTTGATGCGGACGCACTCATCAATATTCAAGCACAATCAGTGTCGGTCAATCATGATGGGACGTTCCAACTGTTCCGAATAGGTGATGCTGTTGCCAGCAGGAATATCCATGCCGCGATATATGATGCGTTGAGGCTTTGCATCGTGCTTTAGTCCGGTTTAGGTTCACCCGACTGAACTCAGATTTGACCGGGGATCACTGTGCAGACGTTTATTTTTGTTATGGATATTATGGGCGTGATTGTCTTTGCGGCATCTGGCGCGCTGGTTGCGAGCCGTAAGGAAATGGATCTTGTCGGGTTCGGTTTGATGGCCTGCCTGACGGGTGTTGGAGGTGGCACGTTAAGGGACTTGCTGCTTGATCGCCCCGTTTTCTGGATTGCTGATCCGCTGCCGGTTTGGATCTGCCTGGCAATAGCGACACTGATATTTTTTACAGCTCATATCATGCAGCGTCGGTATATCGTGCTTTTGTGGGCCGATGCCATCGGGATTGCCTTGTATGGCGTCATGGGTGCTGAGCTTGCGCGACAAAGCGGTGCAGGGCCTCTGGTTGCCATTGTCATGGGGATGATGACGGCGTCATTTGGTGGTCTGTTGCGAGATGTAATTTGTAACGAAACACCGCTGATCCTTGGCAAGGAAGTCTACGCGACCGCAGCTGCACTTGCAGGGGCGGTCCATATCGGACTGTCGGCAATGGGGATGCCCTTAGAGATTTCAGTGCTTTCGGGTATCGGTGCCGGATTCCTGTTGCGCGCCGCAGGTATTGCCAAGGGCCTTGCATTACCAACGTATAAAGCGCGGCCCGGCCGGGATTATTAGATAACCTCGTCGCCCCGGTCGTCTGTTTCACCGTAACGATGTAGGGCAGGGGCGCGGGTTCCTTCATAGAGTTTGTCGATACCCGCTTTGATTTTTGCGTTTTCACGTTCGAACAACGAGTTTCCTGCCAGATCGCTATCGGCAATGAACGGGCCAAAATTCTCGACATTGACCATCCACATCGCCTGAGCAACTCCGAGTTCATCATACCAGTGCACATCTTTAATGCTTTTGATGCCACGACCAAGCAACGCGCCCGTCCCATACCCAACTGTTGTCAGATAAATCGCACCATTTGGCACAAAGTATTTTCTGTAATCCTCGGACGTCATTCCACCTTTGCCGATGATGATTTTGGCGCCGGAAACTTTGAACCACTTATCTAGCCATTGCGAAAATCTGAAAGAGGCTGTGCCGGTCATTGCACCAATGTTAAACGTGCCATCTTCATTTTGACTGGCAGCAGGTGAGCAATGAAAGTTGGCATTGGAGATTTCAGCCAGGTGCGCAGGAAGTTGCTCGCCACCTTCGAGGACTTTTTTATAGATACCTTCGCGGGCCGTGTAGACAACGCCGTTCAGATAGACGACGGTCCCAATTTCGATGTCTTTCAAGTCTTCGGTTGTAACTGGAACTGTCAGACTGACTGTTTTGATTTTTCCATGGTCGGTTCCCATCCGATCGTCTCCCGTCTCATATAAGGTGTGAACCAATTTGGATCCGTGCGAAATTCAACACGTCCATCGCGGTGAATGCGTGCCACAGCACGCCTTGATGACAAGCAGAACGCATGCACACTCATTGGCATCCCGCCGGTATGCGTATATCCGCATTCAATATGACAGTCGATGACCATGGATTTACCGACAAATCCCATCGCGCCCATGCCAATTGAATTGCCAAGCTCTTTCAATTCCATTTCAAGTTCAGCGACCTTGGGGTCTGGATTTCGATCGCCAACAGTACGTAAGCATGCAGCCTGCTTACCAAGAACCATGGTGATATCTTTGGAGCCGCCCAAGCCAACGCCGATAATCGCAGGCTGACATGCCAAACCGCGCTTTCCGAATGCGACCAGACAATCCAGAAAGAAACGCTTTACGCCTTCAATCCCATCACCTGGAAAAAGCATACGATAGTCACTACCAAACAAACCGCCTTTGTGGACGGTCGTGATATCGATCCAGTCTGCATCGGGCTCAAAGGAATATTCAATTTCCGGCGCATTCAGTCCGACATTGTTGTTGTGATCTGTCCGCCAAAGCGGGTGTACCCGATTGGGGCGCAAGGGGACGCCGGTCGTTGCTTCTGCAGTGGCGCCACGTAGTGCCTCTTCAAGAGCGACAGCACCGCCATCAATCTGCGCTTCGTTTCCCAATTTGACGTACCAGCGAGGCACGCCTGTATCTGCGCACATCGCGCGTCTGTCTTCTTTTGCAGCCTGATAATTCTCAAGCATCGCGTGTAGCACAAAGGATGATAGATCGCCTTCTTCAGTATCAGCCGCCTTTTTGAGGCCGGTCAGATAATCATCCGGGATATCGATGGCAGCCTTGTCCATAAGGGTTAAAGCCGTTTCCTTGATGATTGGTAGTTGGATCATTGTCATCTCCTCGCGCGCGTTCGTATCTGGCGCTTTAATAACGATTAAAGCAAGATATCAGAGCGGGGTTATACATGTCCATGAACGGCAAAGGTTATATGTCTCAGATACTGAATTTATGCTGAGATTGTTGCGAAATCATTTTTATCGTGAATACCGCGCTGAATGAATACGTCGCCTATTCGATACTCGAAGTCGACGTACGGCTTGCGGTTATAAAAGTGTCCTCGTACGGTCAAAGAAACCCGAACAAACTTGGATGATATTATGTTCTTAAGCGTATTTGACCTTTTCAAGATAGGCATTGGACCATCGAGCTCACATACAGTAGGGCCCATGGTTGCGATGAACAGGTTTGTCGCGCACCTGGAGCAGACAGCGAATATTTCTGATACAGATCGGGTTGTCATAACGCTCTATGGCTCCTTGGCTTTTACCGGCAAAGGTCACGGCACCGATCGGGCCTTGGTTCTGGGGTTGCTGGGTGAGAAGCCAGACAAAATTGATCCTGCCGATGTGCATCAGTTGGTTGAAAACGTTATCGAGACCAAGGCGCTCAAATTAGGTGGGAAACACGCGCTCGCATTCGATTTTGACAAAGATATCATTTTTGATTTTGAAGCGCCTTTGGCAGAGCACACAAACGGTCTGATTGTCGCCGCCTACGATAAGGCCGGAAATGTGCTTGCGAATGAAACTTATTTCTCTGTTGGCGGCGGATTTGTCGTCACCAAGGCAGAATTAAGCGAGGGAGGACAATCGGTTGGTACAATAGACCCAGATGTGCCGTACCCGTTTCAGAACGCCAAAGACATGCTTGCGATGGGAAAAAGAGAACAAAAAACCATCGCTGAGATGAAATTCGCAAACGAACTTGCCAAGGACAATGAAGAGAATATCCGTGCTGGTCTCGATCGAATATGGTCTGTGATGAAAGATTGTATGGATAGGGGAATATCAACCGAAGGCACATTGCCAGGAGGCCTTAAGGTCAAACGGCGTGCAAAGCAGATCGCGGAAGATCTCAAAGCTGATGAAACCAGGAACGTCAAATATGCGCATTCCGTGATGGACTGGATCAGTTTGTACGCGATTGCTGTGAATGAGGAAAATGCGGCAGGTGGACGGGTCGTAACATCGCCGACCAACGGCGCCGCAGGGGTTATTCCGGCGACGATCAGATATTATTTGGAATTCTGCCCAGGCGCGAACGAAGACACGATTGATGATTTCCTGCTTACCGCTTCTGCGATCGGTGGGATTATCAAAGACAATGCATCAATTTCAGGCGCTGAGGTAGGATGTCAGGGGGAAGTCGGTTCGGCTGCAGCAATGGCAGCAGCGGGATTGTGTGCCGTTCTTGGCGGCACCAATGAGCAAATTGAAAATGCGGCCGAGATTGCCATCGAGCATCACCTCGGTATGACCTGCGATCCGATTGCAGGGCTTGTTCAGGTGCCATGTATCGAGCGAAACGCAATGGGGGCCGTAAAGGCCGTCAATGCAGCATCACTGGCATTGCGTGGTGATGGCACTCATTTCGTGCCGTTGGATTCTGCAATTGAAACGATGCGTCAAACTGGCGTCGATATGCTGTCAAAGTACAAAGAAACGTCGCAAGGCGGCCTTGCTGTTAACGTTACGGAATGCTGAGTTAGGTCTCGGCACCGCCGTTTACCTGAAGCAATTGGCCATTGATAAATGCGCCTTCGTCAGAGGCCAGCAATGCAACCATTGCGGCGACTTCATCAGCTTCACCGAGCCGTCCAATCGGGACCCGGCCAACCATTCCTTCAATATGAGCGCGCATTTCCGGCTCTGCTTCATCAGGTCGGATCGGGCCCGGGGAAATTATATTACTGGTGATACCTTTGGCACCAAATTCTTTGGCCAATGATTTTGTTAAACCCCATGATGCATGTTTGGAAACACTGACGGGTGCGCGCCCGTTGTAACCGTGAATGGCATTCATACCGGCGAAGTTAATAATTCGACCCCATCCGTTTTCAATCATTCCTGGCAGACAAGCCTTGGCCAATCTACGTGCAGCATGAAAATCGATATCGAGAATACGCGCCCATTCTTCTTCGTCTGTCTCAAGAAAAGGGCTGGTGGGACGGACGGCAGCATTGTTAATGAGAACATCAACGCATCCAAATGCATCGATTGATTGACGAACAAGTTCATGAAGGGCGTTTTCATTCCCGACATCTGCCATCGCAACTATCGCTGATGGGCCTATGCTGCGCACCTCGTCCGCAACACCTTCACAGGCATCTTGGTTACTTGATCCATTGACCACAATATTCATGCCTTGCCGTGCCAGAGCCAATGCAGAAGCTCGTCCAATGTTTCGTCCTGAACCCGTAACGAGGGCTGTGCGCTGATATTCGGGCATAAAAATTTTCCTTGTTGGAACTATAGGTGGGGTGTCACTCCGAATAGTAAACCATAGAAGCGATGGCGTGAAAATATCTCAACGATAGGGGTTGAATTTGTTGCTGGTGAGCCGCTATCAAGCAAGTCCACGCTCAATATTAGAGGATTGAATTATGACTGATGGCCGTAACATGGAAGAGTTGGAAGCACTGGACCGAGCACACTTCGTTCATGCGTCATCAGATATAAAAGGGCACGCGACAGGGGTCACACCGACGCGCGTCATTGAAACCGCTAAGGGTGTTTATATCACTGACCAAAAAGGCCAGACGAGCCTCGACGCTTTTGCCGGGCTATATTGCGTTAATGTTGGTTACGGCCGGACAGAGGTCGCTGATGCGATTGCTGATCAAGCCCGTAAACTTGCCTATTATCACGCTTACGTTGGTCATGGCACTGAGGTATCAATCCGCCTTGCCGCCAAGATGATTGAGTTGGCGCCGGATCACATGAGCCGGGTATATTTTGGCCTTTCCGGATCGGATGCAAACGAGACCAATATCAAACTGGTCTGGTACATGAACAATGTGCTCGGACGTCCTGAGAAGAAAAAAATTATTTCGCGAGACCGTGGGTATCATGGTTCCGGCCTAATGACTGGAAGTCTGACCGGACTGCCGCTGTTTCATAAAGCCTTCGATTTGCCTTTTGAACATGTTCTGCATACGCAATGCCCTCACTATTGGAAGTATGCCGAGGCGGGCCAAACGGAACTGGAGTTCTCAAAATCATGTGCAGAAAAACTTGAGCAAATGATTATCGATGAAGGCGCTGAGACAGTGGCCGCATTCATCGGTGAGCCAATACTGGGTACAGGCGGCCTTGTCCCGCCGCCAGAAGGGTACTGGGCTGAAATCCAGCGCGTGCTTACAAAATACGATGTTTTGCTTATTGCGGATGAGGTTGTCACCGGGTTTGGGCGTCTGGGCACGTGGTTTGGGTCTGAGTATTACGGTATGAAGCCAGATATTATCACCGTTGCCAAAGGTCTCACGAGCGCCTATGCGCCTTTGTCCGCATCAATTCTCAGCGAACGTGTCGTGGACATCCTCGACCAAGGCTCTGATACGTTTGGTCCGATTGGCCATGGTTGGACCTATTCTGCTCATCCAATATGTGCAGCGGCAGGTCTGGCGAATTTGCAGGTTCTCGAAGACGAGAACTTGATTGAGAACGTTCGGACAGTAGGTGCTTATTTCCAGGCTCAACTGAAGGAAAATTTCTCGGATCATCCGATGGTTGGAGAAGTTCGCGGTGACGGTATGTTGGGTGCTCTTGAGTTTGTTGCTGATAAGAACTCAAAGACGTTTTTTGCACCTGAATTAAAGATTGGTGCTAAAGTTGCGGCTGCTACGCTTGAAAATGGTGTCATTGCTCGCGCGATGCCACATGGGGATATCCTTGGATTTGCGCCGCCTTTATGTGTTTCAAAAGAAGAAATTGACGTCATTATTGATGCCGTTAAAAAGGCTTTGAATGACGTTCAACGTGGGCTGTAATAGTGCCTATGGGCAAATGTGACCTCGGGTATATTTCAACGATTAGGAACTGAATCTTGAGTGATCTCATTCTCCATCACTACCCACCGTCTCCGGTTTCGGAAAAGGTGCGTGTTGCGTTGGGAATGAAGAAGCTTTCTTGGCAATCCGTCGAAATCCCGCGAGTGCCCCCAAAACCAAAATTAATGCCTTTGACGGGCGGGTTTCGGTTAACACCAGTGATGCAGATTGGTGCAGATATATATTGCGATAGCCAGTGTATCCTGCGCGAACTTGAACGCCGGTTCCCTCAACCAACGCTTTTCCCAGGCGGTGACAGAGGACCAGCATGGGGCGTGGGCAGATGGCTTGATGGAGAGGCCTTCTCGACGGTTCTTGCACTCGTTTTCGCTGAAGATATTTCCGGTGCGCCAGAGGGGTTCGTAGAAGACCGGTTCGCACTTTATTTTTCTGCCGGAAGCACGAAAGAGAGTCTCGAAGCACAAATTCCTGAAAACCTGGCGTTACTGCGCAGTCAATTTGGCTGGGTAGACGAGATGCTGTCAGGCACGCCTTTCGTGAGTGGGGATGCCCCTGGGGTCTCCGATGCGTATGTGTATTATCTTGTGTGGTTCCTTCGTGGCCGATTTTCTGGTGGTCCGGGATTTTTACAGGAATTCAACAATATTCAGGCTTGGGAAAAACGTATTCAGGATATTGGGCATGGGACGGTGAGTGAATTCACTGCAGACGATGCACTGGACGTGGCAAGGCGAAGCACGCCAGCCTCTGGAAATGGTGTTGATATGCTGGATCCATTAAATCTGGAGCGCGACACCCGGGTTGCCATCAGTTCCAAACAAAGCCCGGATGAAGTTGTCGGCAACCTGATTTCACTTTCTGCCAACGAGGTGACGGTTCTTCGCGAGACGTCAAAGACTGGACGGGTCGCCGTTCATTTCCCACGCGTAGGCTATCATATCCGAAAAGTTTAACCTGGCCTAGATCGCAACTTCATCAGGTGTGGGGAAGCGAATGAGGCGAGTGCCTTCAACTGGTGATTTTAGCGATTGGGTCCATCGCACACCGGGCCAATGGTATTCCGCTGTGCCTCGTTTCGGCCAATACACCGCCGTATAAACTGTCCCAAAGCCGCGCCCGAAGGCGGTGGAATAAAGAGGTGGACGCTGGAATGCGCCAATAAACCGATCTGCGGGCTCATCGTGCAAAGTAAGACGTTGCAGAAGGAAACGCTCCCGCTCAACCGTTGCGGTCGCGCGTGCGTGCTTGTGCCACTCCACATGTTCCTGATGGTTTGTTGCGACGCGTTGATCGGTCACAATCGCATTGCGGTCCGGAGACAGATAGACCGTCGCGTATTTGCCCTGTTTATCAATCACCGTCACATTGTACGTCATATGGCAGGGGATACTTTTCAGCGCTTCAACAGCATCTGATGCCGTGTCACAAACTTCCATGATGTATCTCAAGATGATCGGAACGCCAAAACCGTTTCCAACGATTGTTCGTCCCCCGAACGTCAAAGATACGGCAAGACCCCTATCATTAATGCCATCCACAAGCCCAAACAGGCCATCAGACATGCCAAGCACGGTCCGACCATTCCATTTAGAATGCATGATGAGCCCGTCACAAAGGGCAGGGGCATAATCATAGTTGCGCACCAGCATCGGCTCACTACCGGACCATAGCGCCTGAGAGCACCCAGAGAGGTATGCTGGCGGGCAATAAAAGCTCAGGAAACGTGAGGCAAGGTCACTACCGCCGGCCAGCTCGCAGAGATGCTCATACGTTGGGAAAAGCTCAGGCATATAGGTCTTGAAAGCACGCACACCTGAGAGATACGTCTCGCGCGCCTCAATCCCGTCTGAGAGAAACCATTTCTGGTACGCAGGCCAAAGCGTCTCAAATAGCGATTGCCATTTAGGGCCCGCTTTGGCCTCACTTACCGTTTCGAATACTAAGTCCATGGTCTTTGGTTACGCCCAATCCGGGCGTTGGTCAAAGAATCTTGAACGCAGGATCCGACATTTCTACTGCTTGCGCTTTCGGTAACGGCTTCGCCTTATATTGGCTCTTGATGCCAGCAATCCATTGCTTGGAACGCTTGGTCAGGCGGAATTTGTCATCCATGGCACGACCACGCGTGATCAAGATACCCAAATCAGCGCCTTCATAGCGATAGTCACCAGCATCTGAGATACGCAGGAAGAAGGCTTCGGTCTCGCTTTCTACGGCGCGGCGGTGATAGTCAAAGCGCTCGTAGGCCACACTGCCGTCCTTGTTTAGCTGCCAGATGCCAGACTCAGGGGCTTCTGTGATGATATCCACATTGTCATCGGTATGTTTGATGACCATCTGGCACCAGCCATCGATATTGTCAGCGTCTGCCCAGCGATTGTTTAGCTCTTCCACATCGATTTCGAACGGTACGCCCGAGAATTCAAGGAGATGGAAAAGGAACAATGGTGCATCAGCATGCGCAAATGCGGCATGGTTTGTCATTGAGCTAGCACCCGTTACGCGTGGGTTACATTCGCCAAGGTAGATATTGCCGTCATTCTGATCGATCAGGAAATCCAGCTCGAAATATCCACGATATCCCTCTTTGACCAACTGATTACCGAACTGGAATGTATACTCACGGGCTTTCTTACGAATCTTTTTGTCAAAAGCTTCTGGGAAAATCTCGTTTCCACACCAGCCACCGCGGTAAGGCGTCAGCTCCTTAAAGCCAACCAGTTCTGTCATCAACGGACCCACGATGGTGCCTTTTGATGTTGCACAAGCTTCAATCGCCGATCCACGGCAATCGATGCGCTTCATGACTTTGATTTCGCCTTGACCGTTAATGTCATGGGCGTGCTTCAGATAGTCTTTTTCACTCTTGATAAAGAATGTTGTGTGGCCACTGTCGCCAAAAGCTGATTGCAGCACCAAATCCATGCCAAGCGGTTTTGCGAGCTTTTTGAGATCATCCCAGCTATCGATCTTGCCGAGTGTGTTCGGCACGCTAGGCACACCGGCCTTGTTACCAATACGCACAGTTTCGATCTTGTCGTCGATTGCCTCGCGGAGGGCTGCCTTCGGGAACCAGACTTCAAGGCCAAGTTCCTTACAAATCTTTTCGACCCGCTTATCAAACATCAAAAATACGGCTTTTGGCTTTCCACCTTTAGATTTGCAGAAATCGATAACTTCTTTGTGCTCGAGCAGATATGCGTTGATATCTTCGATCGACTCAAATTCCGGATGTGCTTGCTCGCTGGGGACAAATACGTTCGGATGGCGCCCATCATAACAATCGATGTAGCAGATGTATTTGAAGTTGCGGCACCACTCATCAATGCCCAACAAGTTGAAGTTTGTCGCGCTGATGAAGAAGATCGGGTCTTCATTGCGATGGAAGAAGCGCCGAATCTCAGAGATATTCTTTAGCTTCTTCTTGCGTGGCGCACGCTTTGTTGATTTTTTCGCAGCGGCTTTGCTTGGTGCAGCTTTCTTTGCCGGTGCCTTCTTGGCGACTGACTTCTTAGCGGCGGCCTTCTTTGCTGGTGCCTTTTTAGTTGCCTTTTTCTTGGTGGCTGCTTTTTTCTTAGTAGCTTTTGCCATTCTATAATACTCCCTGTTTATATTTTTATCTTGGCTCTCAATTTTGAGAGAGACACTATTTTAGTCGTGATTTAAGTGCGTCTTCCGTAAAGACGCGCAGCCCGAGATCTGGGCGGTATCCATGGATTTCCTTCACATCAAGGTTCTCGAAGAAAGTGATGATTTCTTTGCTGATAACCTGCCCGGGAACCAGAATTGGAAAGCCAGGTGGGTAGGGGATAATGAAAGTTGCTGACACAACTTCACGCCCTGCATTCATCGCGTCATCCAGCGAACCATCTTCCATTGTCAGATATTCGCAGGCGTTTGCGTCATAGGATAAGAAGAATGCATCACGAATGACACCCTCTCGTGTATGACCTTTGGGGTCAGGACGAAAAGCATCATGAAAACGCGAGAAGTCAGGCAATGGAGGTAATTCATGGATAAGTGAATTGACCTTTTTGTCATGCGCCGCGCGTTCAGGAATATTCATATCTTCCAGACGCTCTTCATAATCGCGGGCGATTTTAACAAGAACCTCGATCAGGTAGGCGATCGAGCTTCGAGTTGTCCCGATATTTGTCATGAACAAGACGGTGTTACGAGATGTCTTGTTGATCTGGATGCCGTACTTGTCCATGAGTTCGGCGTTCTTGAAGGTGTCTCCATCAAGGCCTGTGCCGCCGACCAGCAAGGTGATCCGGGTCGCGTCGAGGGCAAACTCGTCTCCGGCCCATGCTTCCCAGATATCGTTCCAACCGTTCGCGGGATCGTAATAGCTCTCAATACCCGACTGGCGGTATTGTTCAGGTATCATTTCACCAACAGTGAGAATTTTGAACACCTTGGAAAGCAACGGATGAGTGCGTATCTTTTGCCGCAGAACCATCGCCATTTCGACTTGCTTTTGGACCAGCTCAAACCCTTCGAGTTCAACCTGCCGTCGGCCCACATCAAGTGATGCCAAAATTTGATAATTTGGCGATGTTGACGTGTGGGTCATAAACGCTTCATGGAATGGTTCTTCGACGTTTGCTGCAAAGTCTTGATCATGAACATGAATCATAGAGCCCTGGCGCAATGCTGTTAGCGTCTTATGGGTAGACTGTGTTGCATAGACGCGTACCCGTGCCAGGTCGGGATCAGGCATCAAACGCAGATCGAGCAATTTATCGATATCGTCACCGGCTTCTTCGAGATCGGCTTTGTGCGCCTCGTATTCCGCGCGATATTCATCCGAACGGAACTTCTCACGAAGATTTCCTGCCTGGTACATGCCTGTGCGTTGACGGTATGTAGGGCCAAAGCGGGCAAATCCAAACCATGCCTCATCCCAAAGAAAGACCAGATCCGGCTTAATCGCCAGACATTCTTCCATGACACGTTCAACGTTATAAACGAGACCATCAAACGTACAGTTGGTCAGCAGTAACATACGTACGCGATCAAGTTTTCCCGCAGCTTTTAACTCCAGAAGCTCTTTCTTGATTTCGCGGAGAGGGACGGCACCATACATTGAATATTCGCTGAGTGGATAGCTATCCAGATAGACAACATGTGCACCGCCTAAAACCATTCCGTAGTGATGAGACTTATGGCAGTCACGGTCGACAAGAACGATATCACCCGGGCGCACAACAGCCTGAACAACGATCTTGTTGCAGGTCGACGTGCCGTTTGTTGAGAAAAATGTCTTACGGGAACCGAATGCGCGTGATGTCAATTCCTGTGCTTTTTTCAGTGGACCGTGCGGCTCTAGTAGAGAGTCCAGACCTCCTGAAGTCGCAGACGTTTCAGCAAGAAATATATTCATCCCGTAGAATTCGCCCATATCACGAATCCAGTTCGACTTGGTAATCGATTTACCACGCGAAATCGGGAGTGCATGAAACACGCCTGTTGGCTGTTGGGCATACTTTCGGAGCGCTGTGAAGAAAGGTGTTTCATACCGCTCGCCGACACCACGGAGAATATTCAGGTGTAGTTCGAGAAAATCTTCCTGATTATAGAAAATTCGGCGGCAGGCATCGCCCATGCGACCTGCAACATCCTCGACCGATTGGTCGGTGACCAGATAAAGATCAAGCTCAGGCCGTACGCGCGCGATCACATCTGCAAGCGCGATCCCATAATCCTGCGGTTCCAGGGCGTCCGCGTCCTCGTAGTGCGCGTCTTTCAGATACCGCTTGAGAACAGGCATGTCGTTGATGGATTTAAAAGGGAATCCAAATCGAATGACGATAGCCTGTATGTTGTGGTTGAACAGGGCCGCAATAATGCCGTCTTCGAAACTTGGTACGAATACAGGCTCGTAGGTAAAAGCATCCTCATCGCGACGGATCGCATTCAGGCCTTCTTTTTGCTGGCGTTGTTGTGCAGGGGTCAGGTCATCAACAAACAACACTTCAAAGTAAGGCCGACGACGGATACGTTCTTCCTTCGTTTCGGCTTGATCCTCTTCATCCATATCGCCTTCGCCTTCCATACCGAGATCGATATGTTTGCGGCGATAACTCGAGCTCATTAGCCCGCCTACAACACGTGACACCGCGCGCGCTAAAGTGCGGCCTTCACGTAGCTCTACGAGGTGGCAAATTTGACGGTAATCTTGTGGTCCGGGAAATGCCCAATAGGATTCGAACGGTGCTAGTTCCTCAAGAATGGACTTCGCTTTATCATAGTCATCAGGACGCTCTCGTCCTTCTGCAAGACGCAGTGTTATGTTCTTGAGTGTATTCCAAGTGTCAACACGGTGTTGGGTTGCGTTGTAATATCGCCCTAGCGATACCCCCTTAGTCTTGGCTCCCTCGTCCGGCATAGTATTTGAACTCCCTGTTTGTATTCATTGTTTTATGCGTCTTTAGCGCCTTTTATTGTATTGAAGTCGGTTACGTTATCGAATGCAAGTGGCCCGACAACTTCAGCAGGTGGTGCCACGTTTAATCCGTCCTGAGTGCCCTGATGCGGCATGTCCAATCCACCGAGGCTGTTAAGGTACGTTGGGTCATATGTTGCCGAGTCATAAGTGCCAAAATGTGCGCTCCGGTCACGAAAGCTCTTAAGCGGCTGGCCGAGGCCACGAATACCGACAGCGCGTTGTCGTCTAACCAGATCAAAATCAATTTCGACAGGTATTACTTCTTCCTGTCCCGCCGCTTGATAAACGATTGTTCCTGAAGGATCGACAACACATGATCGACCAAAACCGCCAGGGCCCAAGCCATTGATGTCGAAAACATAAGTCTGGAACATTGCCGCAGTTGAACGGGCAATCGACAATTCAATGTCACGATCAATAGTGCCGGTCAGAACCGGGTGCAACAGGACTTCCGCACCCATAGACACGAGCGTCCGTGTGGTTTCCGGGAACCAGATATCGTAA
>Ga0189287_100105_pt1 | contig 67052 bp, 70 predicted proteins | sample UW86minimetaG_FD_130319 | JGI IMG/M metagenome (GOLD analysis project Ga0189287, IMG submission 130319) | Marine microbial communities from the Costa Rica Dome - UW86 mini metaG | ecosystem: Environmental > Aquatic > Marine > Oceanic > Photic zone | place: Costa Rica: the Eastern Pacific...
CAAGGGCAGTGCGGAGGAAGCGGCGGCGGGGGGTCGGGTTTGACATCTACGTACCTTTCCTGGGGAGAAAGGTAGGGGCTCGGGCCCTCACGGGCCGTAAACGATTTCGTGAAGCGGGGGAACCTGCCGGTTCCTGCCGGCGGGGGCCTGCCGGAAATGACAAACCCCCGGGCGGGTGCCACGGGGGTCGTCTTCGATGTGTCGCAAAGAGCTGCGGTGCGGGTCTTAGAGGAGACCTTCGCGCTGGGCTTTCTTGCGCGCCAGCTTGCGAGCACGGCGGATGGCCTCGGCCTTCTCGCGTGCGCGCTTTTCGGACGGTTTCTCGAAATGTTGCCGAAGCTTCATTTCACGGAACACGCCTTCGCGCTGCAGCTTTTTCTTCAGGGCGCGGAGCGCCTGATCGACGTTGTTGTCGCGAACACTAACCTGCATGTGGTGTCACCACCTTTCTAAGTTGGAGTTGCATGAGAATGCAGGAGGTGGCCGTATAGCAAAGGCGATTTAGTTTGTCTAGGGTGACGCAGGCGAAAACGGAGGTGCCCGATGAGTGACGGCGACGACGTGAAAACAAGGCTGCTGGAGGCGGCGAAGCCCCATGTGCCCTTCGATGGCTGGAGCGATGCGACCTATCGCGCCGCGGTGAAGGAGGCCGGGGTGGCGCCGGGGCTGGCAAGGGCGGTCTTCCCGCGCGGTGCGATCGACATGGCGCTGGCCTATCACGAGGCGGGTGACATGGAGATGATCCGCCGGATCGAGGACACCGACATGAGCGAGATGCGGTTCCGCGACAAGGTGGCCATGGCGGTGCGGCTTCGGCTGGAGGCGGCCGAGGACAAGGAGCTCGTGCGGCGGGGGATGACCCTGTTCGCGTTGCCGCATCACGCGATGGACGGGGCGCAGGCGGTCTGGCGGACCTGTGACCGGATCTGGACCGCGCTGGGCGACAGTTCGGACGACGTGAACTGGTACACGAAACGGGCGACGCTTTCGGGGGTGTATGGCTCGACCGTGCTGTACTGGCTGGGCGAAGACAGCGAAGACCACGCGCGGACGTGGGATTTCCTCGACCGCAGGATCGGCGACGTGATGCAGTTCGAGAAGGTCAAGGCGCAGGCCGCCGAGAACCGGTTCGTGAGCGGGCTGATGAACGGGCCGCTGTCGTTCCTCAACAGGATCAAGCCGCCGAACGGCCCGCACCAGACCGGGATGCCCGGGCGGTGGTCGGGGCCGGGCTGAGCGCTGTTGCCATTGCAGGAGGCAGGTGGGAAACAGGGGGCCGAGACAGGGCCGCCGAAGAAGGAGATGCGAGCATGACCGGGACGATGAACGCCGTTGAGATCACCGAGGCCGGCGGGCCGGACGTATTGAAGCCGACGACCCGGCCAGTGCCGGAGCCGCGCCATGGCGAGGTGGTCATCAAGGTCGCCTGGGCCGGGGTGAACCGGCCGGATGCCTCGCAGCGGGCGGGCGCGTACCCGCCGCCGCCGACGGCAAGCGACCTGCCCGGGCTGGAGGCCTCGGGCGAGGTGGTGACGGTCGGGGCCGGGGTGAGCCGGGTGAAGGTGGGCGACAAGGTCTGCGCGTTGCTGCCGGGCGGGGGCTATGCCGAGTACGTGGCGACCCCGGCCGCGCATTGCCTGCCGGTGCCGCAAGGCATGGGGATGAAGGAGGCCGCCTGTCTGCCGGAGACGTTCTTTACCGTCTGGACGAACGTGTTCATGCGCGGCGGGCTCAAGGCCGGGGAGCGGTTCCTGGTGCATGGCGGCTCTTCCGGGATCGGGACGACGGCGATCCAGTTGGCGCGGGAGTTCGGGGCAAGGGTGTTCACGACGGCCGGGTCTGACGAGAAGTGCCGGAAATGCCTCGACCTCGGCGCCGAGCGGGCGATCAATTACAAGGACGAGGATTTCGTCGAGGTGCTGAAGCCCGAGGGCGGGGCGAACCTGATCCTCGACATGGTGGCGGGCGATTACCTGCCGCGGAACCTGAAATGCCTGGCCGATGACGGCCGGCTGGTGCAGATCGCCGTCATGCAGGGGCCGAAAGTGGAGATGAACCTCGCGCAGGTGATGGTGCGGCGGCTGACGATCACCGGCAGCACCCTGCGCCCGCAGAGCGACGAGGCGAAGGCGAAGATCGCCGAGGGGCTGCGCGAGCATGTCTGGCCGCTGCTGGAGGCCGGGAAGGTCGCGCCGGTGATGGATTCGGAGTTCCCGCTGGCCGACGCGTCGAAGGCCCATGCGCGGCTGGAATCGAGCGGGCATATCGGCAAGATCGTCCTCAAGGTCGGGTAGGGATTTGGGCGCGGTTCAACTGGTGATACTCGGGTTGGGGCTGGTCAGCCTGTGCCTGAGTATCTGGGCGATCCGCGCGGATGCGGGCCTGAGCTGGCGGTTCGTGGTGCCGGAGGCGGTGGCGCCGGAAGGGGAGCCCGCCTTCGAGACGGTGTTCGACTATACCGCCGAGACCGGGCAGGCGCATTCGCCCGGCATCCTCGTGCGCGAGGAGGGGTTCACGATCACCTGGTTCGAGGGATCGGAAGAGGCGCAGGCGGATGTGGATATTCACTATACCGGCTTCGAGCGGGACACCGAGGGATGGCTTCGGGGCACGACCGGGCTGCTGGTGACGCGCGGCGGGCTGGCGCGCGTGATGGAGCCTCGGCAGATCGTGGTGACGCTGGGCAACACGATCGAGAACGAGGCGGTGCGGGACGGCTTGTACGCGACGGTGGCGTCGGTGGGCGGCTGGGCAATGGCCTCGGTCGTCGATGTGCGGGCGCCGGGGGGACAGGCCGTGCGCGGGCGGAAGCTGAACCTGTCGCCGGTCTTCGGGCGGTCGAACCTGGTGAAATCGCCGATGGTGGAATACGCGGACGGGAGTCATGGCCTGCCGGCCTATTTCGAGATGGGCAGCACGTTCGGGGTTCTGGTGCGGCTGGATAAACAGGGCCGGGCCCGGGACACGCGGCGGATGGACGGGTTCGGCAAGCCGATCCAGCCGATGGTGGTGCCCTTGAGCGAAACGCGCGCCGTGGCGTTCCTGCGGGATTTCGACCCGAGCCGGAAATTGCTTGTCAGCCGGACGGAGGATGGCGGGCAGAGCTGGTCGCGCGTCGAGCCGATGGCGGTGGAGAACCCGAGCTCGCCCGTGGCGGCGCTGGGGTTGGGCGAGGGGCGGATATTGCTGGCGGTGAACGATGACGGGGACCGGCCGGAGGTGCTGCGGCTGGTGCTGAGCGAGGACGAGGGCGAAAGCTGGCGGGTGCTGCGGGCGTTCGAGGAAGAGGGCGCGTTGCGTTATCCGATGCTGCGGCGGCTGACATCCGGCGAGATCGTGCTGGCCTATTCCAAGGGCACCAAGCGGGGGCTGGTGGCGCATGTGTTCAACCAGGCCTGGGTTGCGGCGCAATGACCGGGCTGGGCGCGTCGGCGGCGTTGGCCGTCCTGGTGGGGTGGGGCGTGTTCGCCCTGCTGGGCTGGGTGGCCTCGCCCGGCCTTTCGGCCGGTCTCGGCGCGGTTGTCGGCGTGCTGGTCGTGGCGATGTTCCGGGAGAGCATGGCGGTGGGCGGCGCCGTGGCGTTGCTGGCGCCGTTCGGGGTGATGCTGCCGGCGCTGGCGGTCCGGCACGTGGCGGTATCGCTGGGCGTGCCGATGGCGGGGTTCGGCACGTGGGAGCTGGTGGGGTTCCTGGTGCTCTACGCCGTGTTCCTGGCGGCGGCGTTCGGGGTGGTGCCGGTGGACCTTTACCGGTTCGGCTATGCGCCGGTGCCGGTGGCGGTGATGGTGCTGGCGGTGTGTGCTTACGGGTTCGTGACCGGCAACTGGTTCCTGCCGCTGGTGGCGGTGCTGGGGCAGGCGGCGTGGGTCCTGGGCTGGGGCAGCAGCAACTGGTTCGATTACGTGCTGCATGTGCTGATGTGGCCGGTGGCGCTGGTGGTGCTGGTGGGGCGGATTTTCTGACGCTTGCGCGTTTGGCGGGCGTCGGGATTTGAGTATTTTTGGAAAAGTGAAAGTTGTGGGTGGGACCGCGAAGCCCCACCCGTTGGTTCAAGGCCTCATGGCCTCTGCGAGGCTGCAGGGTTCCACCTCGGGAAACCGCTTGCCGGTCTTCACCTCGGAAACTCGGCCTTGATTGATCCCGCCTAAATGGGATGCAATCTGGGCATGGTTCCAGTCGGTTTCCTTGAGCAGCGCCTTGATCTTAGCAGCTGTCGCGGGAGTCAGTTTAGGTGATGAACTGCGCATGGCGCGTTCTCCTGTCTTGCCGCGTTGCATGAAGCGTGGCCCCAAGCTACACTCGCCACAGAAACGGGAGGCGACCGCAGCTTGGTTTTCGAAACTGAAACGCTTGCGGCGAAACGATCCAATTTCTTCAGGCATAGGGTTCCCGCTGCAACGGGCCCTATGCCGCCACTACACCTAGAGGACGAACTCGAATCGGCCGCTAGGTGATGTGGACAAGGTAGGGGTGTTGCCTGCGACCGCGCAATTTCAATTTGATTGGCAGCCAAACCGACGATAAGAATGTGCCTATTTTGTGGAAGGTCCGTCAGGCCATCAATATATAGTGCTTTTCCCCTAGAACTTCCCGCGAACATTACCCGCTCGGCTTAATGGTGCCCCCCCTTACTTGATCGGGTCAAAGAGGGCGTTTTCCATCTGGCAGTCCTTGACCACGTCGCGGCCGCAGGGGACCGGATCGAGGGATTTGGAGAGGCAGAGGCGGGCTTCCTGGATGCGGCCCGCGCGGCAGGTGATGGTGAGCATGTCCGGCTCGAGCCCGGGGTTGGCCTTGAGGAAGGCCTGTTCGACGACGGAGGCCGGGAGCTTGACGGGGTCTTTCAGTTTGCGGAAGACATCCGGCCGGGCGAGGCTTTCGTAGGCGTCGCGGGCGAGCGCGTAGTAGGCGGGCGCCGAGAGGCCCGAGCAGGACCCGTGTTTTTTCCACTGGTACCAGGCGAGGCCGGAGGAGCCCATGATATCGGTCATCTCTTCGGTCATGGATCGCGTGGGCGGGCGTTCGGCGGTGGGGCAATGGGCGGGCCAGCCGCGGTGGTATTGCGGCCAGAGCCCGTGGAGGACCCAGCCGTAATCGGCCGAGGCGTCGCATTGGGGGGAGTTCCGCGCGTCGCCCTCGAGCGCGCACCAGGTGGGCGACCAGCTGAGCGCGAGGACGTAATAGTCGAACTTTCCCGCCTTTTCGCCGTCGGCCAGGGCCGTGGAGGTCCAGAGGAGGAGCACGAGGAGCACACGCATTATTCGGACTTTCATTTTATTCGCATGGGGACTATATAGCCCGTCAGTTCCCCGACAACGGAAACTCGTCCCCCAGCGGGACAGCCATTTCAGGCGACGGGGAAGATATGCGTGAAGGAGACGTAAGGAAATGTCAGGACCGCTTATGGCCAAGGCCACCGCCGTCTGGCTGGTGGACAACACGACGATGAGCTTCAAGCAGATCGCCGATTTCACGGGGATGCACGAGCTCGAGATCCAGGGCATCGCCGATGGCGACGTGGCCGCCGGCGTGAAGGGGTTCGACCCGATTGCCAACAACCAGCTGACGCAGGAAGAGATCGACAAGGCCGAGAAGGACCCGCTGCACAAGCTGAAGCTGAAGTTCAACCCGGCCGCCGTGGGCGAGGAAAAGCGCCGCGGGCCGCGCTATACGCCGCTGTCGAAGCGGCAGGACCGGCCGAACGCCATCCTGTGGCTGGTGAAGTTCCACCCCGAGCTGGCCGATGCGCAGATCGCCAAGCTGGTGGGCACGACGAAGCCGACGATCCAGACGATTCGCGAGCGGACGCACTGGAACATCTCGAACATGCAGCCGATCGACCCGGTGGCACTGGGCCTGTGCAAGCAGTCGGAGCTGGACGCCGCCGTGCAGAAGGCCGCCGCCAAGAAGGCCAAGGAAGGCGAGCCGATGGACGACGAGGCGCGCCGCCGCCTGCTGAGCACCGAGCAGAGCCTCGAGATGGACCCGGAGCCGAAGATGCCCACCGCCATCGAAGGGCTGGAGACGTTCAGCCTGTCGGGCGACGACGAGGACGAGAGCGACGAGGACAAGAAATACGACGCGGACAGCTTCTTCAACCTGCCGGACAGTTTGGATGAGGAGGACGACGAGGAGGACGACAGCGACGATCCGCGCCGCTGAGGGTTTTCTCGGGACGTTGTGCATTGGGGAGCGCCCGCCGGGGGATTTCGGCGGGCGTTCTTGTTTTCAGGCGGTTGAGGTGGGTTTCACCCACCCTACGGAAATCCGGGACGTTGCGATTGCCCCGCCCCGGGCTTGACCCGGGGCCCTTGGTGGCTCGGGGTCCCGGCTCGGGGGCCGGGACGGGGCGGTGGCCCCGGCGCCTCGGCCTCAGATGCTCTGCCCGCCCGAGACCTCGATGCGCTGGGCCGTGATCCAGTGGGTTTCGCCCGCCAGCAGCGCCGCCACGGCGCCGCCGATGTCGTCGGGCAGGCCGGCGCGGCCGAGGGCTGTGGCGTCGGCGATCATCCGGTTGACCTCGGGGTTGTCGCGGACGGTGCCGCCGCCGAAATCGGTCTCGACGGCCCCCGGCGCGACGGTGTTGACCGAGATGCGGCGTTCGCCCAGTTCCCTGGCGAGGTAGCGGGTGAGCACCTCGACTGCGCCTTTCATCGCCGCGTAGGCCGCGTAACCCGGCAGGGCGAAGCGGGCGAGGCCAGAGGAGATCATCACGATCTTGCCGCCATCCTCGATCATCGGCAGGAGCGCCTGGGTCAGCAGGAAGGGCCCCTTGACGTGGACGGCGTAGAGGTCGTCGAGCTGGTCCGGCGTGGTGTCGGAGAAGAGCGCCCAGTGGCCGGTGCCGGCGTTGTTGACGATATGGTCGATCGTGTCGCGGCCGAAGGTCTCGCGCAGGGTGCTGCGGAGGCGGTCGGGGAGCGACGCGATCTGGGCCGGGTCGGTCTGGTCGAGCTGAAGGGCGGCGGCGGTGCCGCCTTGCGCCGCGATCTCGGCCAGGGTTTCCTCGGCGGCCCGGGCGTTGCCGGCATAGGTGAAGACGACGCCGATGCCCTGTTGTGCCAGTTTGAGCGCCATGCTGCGGCCGAGGCCGCGGCTGCCGCCGGTGATGAAGGTGATCTTGTCGGTCATGGGAAATCCTTTCGAGGTGTTTGCCTGTGACCGGATATGGCGGATGGCGGGGCGCGGTGCCTGCCGGATTGTCCGGAAGACTTGCCCGATCCTCCGGCAATGGCGGGGAAAGGCGTGGCAGAGGGGCGCCGGCATGGCATAAAACTCCGGATGCGTGCGTGGAGGCGATGATGGTGGATGACAGGCTGGTGGCGGCGGCGGAGCGGATCTGTGCGGCCGAGGGCGTGCGGGACGGGACGCTGAAGACCGGGGTGGCCGGGCTGATGATCGCGCGGCGGCCGGAGCTGTCGGCGCTGGAGGCGATGGTGTACGAGCCGCTCGTGTGTTTCGTGGTGCAGGGGGCTAAGGACACCGGCACTAAGGCCGGGTCGGTGAGGGCGTCGGCGGGGCGTTTGCTGCTGGTGAGCCATGACATTCCGATCGTGTCGCGCATCGTCGAGGCGACGCGCGAGCGGCCCTACCTGGCGCTGATCCTGCCGCTGGACCTGTCGGTTTTGCGGGGGCTCGAGGAAGAGATCGGCGGGTCCGGGGGAGGCGCCGTGAGCCGGGCGCTGACGCTGCACGAGGCCGACGCGCCGCTGGCGGAGGCGTTCGGGCGGTTGCTTGACCTGGTGGAGCGGCCCGGGGAGGCCGGGGTGCTGGGGCCGCTGGTGCAGAAGGAGATCCATTACCGGTTGCTGACGTCACCGCAGGGGGCGACCCTCAGGGCGCTGTTGCAGGCGGATGGCCATGCCGGGCGGATCGGGCAGGTGATCGCGCATCTGCGCGCCCATGTGGCCGACCCGCTGGCGACCGAGGAGCTGGCGCGGCTGGCGGGGATGAGCCGGTCGAGCTTTCACGAGCATTTCCGGACGGTGACGGCGACGACGCCGCTGCAATACCAGAAGGAATTGCGGCTGTTGCAGGCGCGGGAGCGGCTGCAGGCGGGCGGGCAGAGCGTGTCGGCGGTGGCGTTCGAGGTGGGCTACGAGAGCCCGACGCAGTTCAGCCGGGAATATGCGCGGAAGTTCGGGGCCTCGCCCCGGCATGACCTGCGGGCGTGAGGCTCAGATATCCTTGCGGGCGTTGAGGGCGGCGGTGATCGTGCCGTCGTCGAGGTAGTCGAGCTCGCCGCCGATGGGAACGCCCTGCGCCAGCGAGGTGAGGCGGACGCGGCCTTCAAGCTGGTCGGCGATGTAATGGGCGGTGGTCTGGCCGTCGACGGTGGCGCCGACGGCGAGGATGACCTCGGTGATGCTTTCGGTGTCGATGCGGTCGATCAGCTTGGGGATGCGGAGCTGCTCGGGGCCGATCTGGTCGAGGGCGGAGAGGGTGCCGCCCAACACGTGGTAGCGGCCCTTGAAGACCTGCGCGCGTTCCATCGCCCAGAGGTCGGCCACGTCCTCGACCACGCAGATCTGGCCGTTGGCGCGCTTCCCGGCGGTGCAGATGTCGCAGAGCTCGGTGGTGCCCACGTTGCCGCAATTGTCGCATTCGCGGGCGGTGGCGGCGACGCGCTGCATCTGGTCGGCGAGCGGCATCAGCAGAAGCTCTCGCTTGCGGATGAGATGCAGCACCGCACGCCGGGCCGAGCGGGGGCCGAGACCGGGCAGCTTGGCCATCATCTCGATCAGGGCGTCGATATCGCGGGTGGAATTCATGGGGCTTCGCCGGGCAGGGGGATGCGGGTGACGGTGTAGCCCTCGCGGCGCAGGAGGGCGATCATGCCGGTGTCGCGGGGCAGGTGAAAGGCGCCTATGGCGATGAAAAGGCTGCCTTTCTCCAGTTCCGGAAGGGCGGCGGCAAGGAAGGTCTCGTTGCGCTCGGCCAGCAGGTAGGCATCGGTGCGGGCGAGCCAGTCGGCGCCTTGTCCGTCGGGGTAGCGATGGTCGAAGAGGGCCGACTCCCACGCCATCATCTCGGCGATGCGGCCGGAGAGGTAGAGCGCCTCGGTGGTGGCATAGGCGTCTTGTGTCTGTTCAGGGTCGAGATAGGCGCCGTAGGTGGCAATGATGGCGGCGGCGAGGTCGAGGTTCGCGGGGTCGTTGAGCCGGTCGTAGAAGGCGTTGCGGTCTTCGAGACCGATCAGGCCTGCCCCGGCGAGGGCGCCCTGCAACTGGATGTGATAATCCTGGATGGGAAAGCTGCCATCGTGGAAGTCGTTGCAGGGGTGAAACAGGAGGATTTCGGCGATGGCGGCGGGCCGCAGCGTGGCGTAGGCGTTGTAGCCCCAGCCAAGGCCGGCAAGGCGGGTCCTGATCCAGTTCTCCATGTCGAGCGGGATGCCGAAATCGACCGTGTCGATCGTCAGGTTGTCCAGGACGTAGCGGTCGGTGGCATTCTGGCGGAAGATGTCGCGGCGGGTCTGGCCGGTGTAGTCACTCTCTGTCGCGACCATGCGGGCGGCGGAGATTTCGGCGGAGACGGCGTCGGGCAGGTCGAGGATGCGGGGCAGGTTGGAATGCATCGTGCCCCACAGGTGGGAGACGGTGCCGTCGTCCCCCTCGATCCGCCAGAAGCGGCCGGTGCCGTTGGGGATGTCGACCGCAAGTTGTTGAATTTCTTCGTATGTTGCCGGCGCGAAGGCCCCGGCGTGAACCTTCGGTTCCGGCTCGAGGCACAGCGCGCGCGTGGCCCAGCTCTGGGCGCCCGCCGGGGCGGCGAGCAGGCAGCAGAGGCCAAGGGCGAGCCAGCGCATCGGGTTCAGAACGGCAGGTCCATGTCCTTGGGCAGGCCCATGCCCTCGGTGATCTTGCCCATCTCCTCTTTCGCCTTGTCGTTGGCGCGGGTCTGGGCGTTCTTGATGGCGGCGAGGATGAGGTCTTCGACCGCTTCCTTGTCGTCGGGGTTGAAGATCGAGGGGTCGATGTCGAGGCCCTTGAGTTCGCCCTTGACGGTGCAGGTGGCCTTGACGAGGCCGGCGCCGCTTTCGCCCTCGACGGTCATGTTGTGCATCTCTTCCTGAAGGCTGGCCATCTTCTGCTGCATCTCCTGCGCGGCCTTCATCATCTTGGCCATGTCGCCCATCTGGCCCAGTCCCTTGAACATGTGATCTCTCCGAAGTTCGGGTTTCGTTTCGTGTTGACCCATAGATACGAGGGCCGGCGGGCCGGGACAAGGGCGGTGCGGAGGACGGGATGGGGAGAGGGTGGGCGAATCGGGGTTAACAGGCTGAAATGGCGGGAAAACCGGGTGTCGGTATCGCGTCGGTATCACGTCGGTATTTTGTCGGTGTCCGGGTCGGTGCGGGGCCCGGTTAATGTGGCGGACGATGCGGTAGGGGGCGATATCTTGAAAAGATATCGGGGCGAAGTCTTTTCAAGACTTCGGGCGGGGTGGGTGGTGGGTTTCACCCACCCTACGGGGGACCGGGGTTGCGTTTGCGCGAGGTCCCGGCTCGGGGGCCGGGACGGAGGTTGGGGGTGCCGGCCGGGGGCAGGCGGTGTCAGGCGCCGTCCTCTTTCTTCGCGGGGACGCCGATGTAGAGGATCATGGCGACGCAGAGGGCGGCGGCGGTGGCGATGAAGACCACGGGAGAGCCGATGCAGCCCTGCGCCATGGCCTCGGTGCGGCCGCCGTCGAGGAATGCGTAGACGGAGACCAGCGCGCTCCAGCCGACGCAGGCGGCCAGCGTGCCCCATTGGCTTTTGTAACGGACGGCCAGAAGGCTGCCCGCGAGCAGGATCAGGGCGGCGGGGGAGGTGAAGAGGAGCAGCGCCTCGGACCACGCCGAGACGGGCGTGCCGTCCCATCCCGGGCGCAACTCCTCGCAGACCTGGGCCCAGGCGGGCGCGGGCAGGAGGAGGGCGGCGATCAGTCCTCCTCGAACGGATCCCATTCTTCGTCCACTTCGGGCAGGGCTTCGGCCTGGGCCTCGGCCTGCTGTTCCTCGGGGGTGCGGATGCCGGTGATCTTGGCGCCGGGGAAGGCGGAGAAGACGGCCTGTACCATGGGGTGGGTCTTGGCCTCGTCCTCGAGCGCGATACGGGCGGCGTCGCGGGTGGCGGCGATGGTGGGCTTGCCGCCCTCGCTGACGACCGAGACGCCCCAGCGGTTGCCTGTCCAGCGTTGCAGGGCGGCGCCGAGCCGTTGCGAGAGGTCGGCGGGGGCGTCGTCGGTCGGGCAGAACTCGATCCGGCCGGGGCGGTAGGCGGCGAGCTGGACGCAGGTTTCGACCTCGACCAAGAGCTTCACGTCGCGGTGGGCGCGGATCAGCTCGACCACGTGGTCGAAGGTGGGGTAATGCGCCAGCGCCGTGTCGGATTGGGCGGCGAGCGCGGTGGTCTGGCCGGAGGGGCCGGAGGCGCCGGGCTGGGCGGAGACGCCGGAGCTGTAGGCGGATGTGTGGTCGGTGGGGGCCGGGGCGTGGCCGCCGCCGCCGGGGCCGCCGGGCGCCGGGCCGCCGGCGGGAGGCTGGGGCGGCGGGCCGTCCTGTAGCCGGCGGACGAGATCCTCGGGCGCGGGGAGCTCGGCGACATGGGTCATGCGGATGACGGCCATCTCGGCGGCCATCATCGAATTGGGCGCCTGGGCCACTTCTTCCAGCGATTTCAGCAGCATCTGCCACATGCGGGTGAGGACGCGCATCGGCAGGGCCTCGGCCATGGTGCGGCCGCGGTCGCGTTCGTCGGGGCCGATGGTGGGGTCCTCGGCGGCCTCGGGGGTGATTTTCACGACGCTGACCCAGTGGGAGATCTCGGCGAGGTCGCGGAGGACCGCCATTGGGTCGGCGCCCTCGGCATACTGGCCGGAGAGCTCTCCGAGCGCGCCGGCGGCATCGCCTTTCATGATCAGGTCGAAGAGGTCGAGCACGCGGCCCCGGTCGGCCAGCCCCAGCATGGCGCGGACCTGTTCGGCGGTGGTTTCGCCCGCGCCGTGGGAGATGGCCTGATCGAGAAGCGAGGTGGCATCGCGCGCCGAACCTTCGGCGGCGCGGGTGATCAGCGCGAGGGCGTCGTCGGCGATCTGGGCCTTTTCGGCGTCGGCGATGCGGCGGAGCATGGCGATCATCTGCTCGGGGTCGATGCGGCGCAGGTCGAAGCGCTGGCAGCGGGAGAGCACGGTGACCGGCACCTTGCGGATCTCGGTGGTGGCGAAGATGAACTTCACGTGGGCGGGGGGTTCCTCGAGCGTCTTGAGCAGCGCGTTGAAGGCGCTGGTCGAGAGCATGTGGACCTCGTCGATGATGTAGATCTTGTAGCGCGCCGAGGCCGCGCGGTAGGCGACGCTGTCGATTATCTCGCGGATGTCGCCCACGCCGGTGCGGGAGGCCGCGTCCATTTCCAGCACGTCGACATGGCGGCCTTCCATGATCGCCTTGCAGTGTTCGCAGACGCCGCAAGGGTCGGTCGTCGGACCGCCCTGGCCGTCGGGGCCGATGCAGTTCATGCCCTTGGCGATGATCCGGGCGGTGGTGGTCTTCCCGGTGCCGCGGATGCCGGTCATGATGAAGGCCTGGGCGATGCGGTCGGCCTTGAAGGCGTTCTTGAGGGTGCGGACCATGGCATCCTGACCGACGAGGTCGGCGAAGGTCTCGGGCCGGTACTTGCGGGCCAGAACCTGGTAGGCGGCTTGGGAGTCGGCGTCGGTCATGGGGGTCCTGTTCTGGGCTTCGAGGGGCAAGGTAAGGGGAGTTGCGCCCGGCGTCCACCGGGGGATTGGTGCAGGGTGTCCTGCCTTGCCGGGGCTCCCGCCCGCCCACCCCGCCCCGGCAAGGCAGGACAGGGATGAATGGCGGGCGGCGGTGCGTGGGGCGGGCGTGGGGATTTGAGTATTTCTGGAAAAGTGAAAGTTGGGGGATGCGCCGGGTGGCTGGCGGTGTAAGATGAGGGCACGGCCTTTTGCAGGGGGCCGCCTGATCCGCGGAAAGCGTGCGCACCTGCCTACGACGGACGACCGGTACATATTTCGGTTTTCTCTTGCCCGGACTGGCGGATCGCGGGCCCCTGATCGAGAGGAACCCGGATCATGGATGATCTTTCCCTTAACGGGCTGCGATTCGCGGCCAAACGTCTGCAGCGCGCCCATGCGGCGGGCGAGGCCTGGGCCGTGGAGCGGCTGAAACAGTACGGGCCGGGCAAGCCGGCGGAGGCGCTGGTGCGCGCCGATTTCCTGCACGCGGTGGCGCGGGAGGCGGGGTTCGAGAGCTGGCCCCGGCTGAAGGCGGCCGCCGAGGCGATGGGGATGGACCGGGCGGCGGCGTTGCAGCAGCTGAAGGTGGCGCTGTTCCGGGGGCAGGTGGCGCGGGTGGAGGCGTTGCTGGCGCGGTTTCCGGACCTGGCCGACGGGCAGTTCGGGCTGGAATGCGCGCTGTACCGGCGGGCGGCCGTCGAGGCGGCGCTGGCGAGGGAGCCGGGGCTGGCGGTGGCGAAGCTGGGACCGCGGACGCCGATATTGCACCTGGCGTTCTCGCGGTGGATTCATGCGCGGCCGGAGCTGGAGGCGGACATGCTGGGCGTGGCGGAGGCGTTGCTCCAGCATGGGGCGGATGTGAATGACGGGTTTGCCGAGGCGCCGGGGGGGCCGGTTCTGTCGGCGCTTTATGGCGCCGTGGGGCATGCGGACAACATGGTGCTGGCGGAGTGGCTGCTGGCGCAGGGGGCCGATCCGGATGACGGCGAGTCGCTCTACCATGCGACGGAGCTGGGGCATCATCGGGCGCTGAGGATGCTGCTGGCGGCGGGGGCGGAGCCGAAAGGGACGAACGCCTTGTTCCGGGCGATGGATTTCCACGATCACGCGGCGGTGGAGATGCTGCTGGCGCATGGGGCGAAGGCGGATGAGGGCGAGGCCGGGGGCGCGATTTCGGCGCTGCACCATGCCGCGCGGCGGATGAGCGATGCGCGGATGGTGGGGGTGTTGCTGGACGCCGGGGCCGGGACGGAACGGCGCTGGCAGGGGGTGAGCGCCTACGCGATGGCGCGGGTTTACGGGAACCGGGCGCTGGTCGAGGCGCTGGAGGCGCGGGGCGTGGACCGGGCGTTGAGCCGGGAGGAGGCGTTGCTGGCGCGTGCGGCGGAGGGGGGTGAGAGCCCGGGGGAGTATATCGACCCCGAGAAGCTGCCGCGCGCGTTCCGGGGGCTTTTGCGGGAGCTTGTGCATTTGCCCGACCGGCTGGACCACATGTGGCGGCTGGTGGCGCTGGGCCTGCCTTATGACGCGCCGGACGGGCCGGAGCGGATCACGCCCACCCACTTGGCGGGGTGGGAAGGCAAGCCGGAGGTGCTGGCGTGGTTCCTGTCGCTGTCGCCCGACCTGGGCCATGTGAACGGCTATGGCGGCACGCTGTTGTCGACCATCCTGCACGGGGCGGAAAACAACCCGGCCAGGGCCGAGCGGGACCATATCGGCTGTGCGCGGCTGGCGCTGGAGCAGGGGGTGGCGCTGCCAAGGGCGCTGATCGGAGCCTGCGGGCGGGAGGACATGGCGGCGTTCCTGCGGGGCTGGGCCGAGGCGCGGCCGGGGCAGGTGGTGGGCGGGCCGGGATAGGCGGCGACGCAACAGGCTTTTCCGGGTGCCGCAAAGCTGCTTATAGTGGTGGTCGTGTTCCATTTTCCCCGGGGGGAGAGACCATGCGGCTGAGGGGTATCCGGCGTAGCCGGAATGTCGAGGACCGGCGGCGGTCGGGCCGGGCGGGTGCCGGGATCGGCGGCGTCGGCCTGCTGGTGGTGGTGGCGATCGCCTATTTCGCGGGGGTGGACATCACCCCGCTGCTGGAGGGGCAGGACCCGTTCTCGCAGGGCGAGGCGCCGAGGGAATTGTCGGCCGAAGAGCAGGAGGCGGGGCAGTTCGCGAGCCAGGTGCTGGCCACGACCGAGGAGGTCTGGACGAAGGTCTTTCCCGACGCGTTCGGGCGGGACTACGTGCCGCCGGTGCTGGTGCTGTTTTCCGGCGTGACGCAGAGCCCCTGTGGCGGGGCGTCCGGGGCGACGGGGCCGTTCTATTGCCCGGCGGATGAAAAGGCGTACCTGGATACCGCGTTCTTCGAGACGCTGGGCAGGCAGCTTGGGGCGAAGGGGGATTTCGCCGCCGCCTACGTGATTGCCCACGAGGTGGCGCATCACGTGCAGAATGAGCTTGGCATCCTGCCGGAGGTGAACCGGATGCGGCAGGCGAGTGACAAGGCGCAGGCCAACGCGCTGACCGTTCGGCTGGAGTTGCAGGCGGATTGCCTGTCCGGCGTCTGGGCGCGGAACGTCGATGGCCTGCTGGAACCCGGTGACGTGGAGGAGGCGCTGAACGCGGCGCGGCGGATCGGCGACGATTACCTGCAGGAACGCGCGGGCCGGGTGCCGCAGCCGCATACCTTTACCCATGGCACGTCGGAGCAGCGGGCGGGATGGTTCGCGCGGGGCTACGAGACCGGCGATCCGGGGGCCTGCGACACGTTCGGGGCGGACCGGATCTGAGATGGAGGCGATGTCGGGATTCGTGATCTTCGGCCTGCCGGTGGCGCGTGGCATCCTTGCCATCGCGCCGATGCCGGGGCGCGGGGGCCACTATGCCGAGGATATCGCCCACATGAAGGACTGGAAGCCGGCGCTGGTGATCTCGATGGTGACGGAGGTCGAGATGGTGGCGGCGGGGGCAGGCGACCTTGGCTCGGAACTGCTCAATTCCGGGGCGCGGTGGCATCATATCCCGTGCCATGATTTCGGCGTGCCCACGGGCGAGGCCGAGGCGCTGTGGGAGGCCGCCAGCGAGCGCGCCTGTGCCGCGCTGAGGGGCGGGGGCCGGGTTCTGATCCATTGCATGGGCGGCTGCGGGCGGTCGGGGACCGCCGCGCTGAAGCTGATGGTGGCCTGTGGCGAGAAGCCGGGGCCGGCGCTGAAACGGCTCAGGGCGGTCAGACCTTGTGCAGTGGAGACGGCGGCGCAGTATGACTGGGCCCGCAAGCGCTAGCCCCAGTTGCATGTGGCGGCGGCGCCGATAGAGTGGCGGGCGACGGCGCCGGTGGCGGGGCCGGGATTTGAGTGTTTCTGGAAAGATGAAAGCCGGGGGCGGCAAGCCCCCGCAAGGGACAAGGGGACAGGCATGGGTCTTGTGGGCAACTGGTCGTATCCGACCGCGGTGAAATTCGGGGCGGGGCGGATCGCGGAGCTGGGCGAGGCCTGTGCCGCCGCCGGCATGAAACGGCCGCTGCTGGTGACGGACCGGGGGCTGGCCGGGCTGCCGGTGACGCAGGGCGTTCTGGAGCGGATGGAGGCGGCCGGGCTGGGCCGGGCGAAGTTCTCGGAGGTGGATCCGAACCCCAACGAGATGAACCTTGCCGCCGGGGTGGCGGCCTATCACGAGGGCGGGCATGACGGGGTGATCGCGTTCGGCGGCGGCTCGGGGCTCGACCTTGGCAAGCTGGTGGCGTTCATGGCGGGCCAGACGCGGCCGGTGTGGGATTTCGAGGATATCGGCGACTGGTGGACGCGAGCCGATGCCGAAAAGATCGCGCCGATCGTGGCGGTGCCGACGACCGCCGGGACCGGGTCGGAAGTGGGCCGGGCCGGAGTGCTGACGAATTCCGACACCCATGTGAAGAAGATCATCTTCCACCCGAAGCTGCTTCCGGCGGTGGTGATCTGCGACCCGGAACTGACGGTGGGGATGCCGAAGCCGATCACGGCCGGCACCGGGCTCGATGCCTTCGCGCATTGCGTCGAGGCGTTCAGCAGTCCGCATTACCACCCGATGAGCCAGGGCATCGCGCTGGAGGGAATGAAGCTGGTGATCGAGAACCTGCCGCGGGCCTATGACGATGGCGCGGATATCGAGGCGCGGGCGCACATGATGAGTGCCGCCGCGATGGGGGCCGTGGGCTTTCAGAAGGGGCTGGGGGCGATCCATGCGCTGAGCCACCCGGTGGGGGCGCATTTCGGCACCCATCACGGGACGACCAACGCGGTGTGCATGCCGGCGGTTCTGACGTTCAACGGGCCGGCGATTGCCGATCGGTTCGACCGGGCGGCGCCCTACCTGGGCATCGAGGGCGGGTTCGACGGGTTCCGGGCCTTCGTGGACGGGTTCAATGACCGGCTGGGGATTCCGAAGGGGCTGGCGGCGCTTGGCGTCACCGAGGAGAGCATCCCGGCGCTGGTGAAGGACGCGGTGACGGACCCGAGTTGCGGGGGGAACCCGGTGGAACTCAACGAGGAGAACCTGGCGGAGCTGTATCGCGCGGCGATGTGAGATGTGTGGGGTGTGGTGGGTTTTCACCCACCCTACGGGTTTCGCGAGGGGTCGGGGCGTTATTCGCGTGGCGCGAGGTCCCGGCTCGGGGGCCGGGACGGGTGGTGGTGCGCGCGGGGCGGTTTAGGGGCTTGTCAGGCCGAGGCTGTTGAGCGTGCGGTCGGTTTCGGTTTCCCACCTGGCACGGAGTTCGACGTTGGGGGTCTGGCGGAGGCCCATGGCTTTCAGCGCGTCGAATTTCTGCGATGTCGTGGTGCCGAAGGAGGCGGCGACGCGGGGCCACCAGTAATCGACGGAGGCTTGCAGGGTGGCCTTGTCCTCGGTTTCGAGGAGGCGGTCGATGCCTTCGAGGGCGAGGGCGGCGTGGTGCTCCTCGACCGGCAGGATGGCGCGGAAGGCTTCCGACAGGGGCTGGTAGGAGACGTGGATCATCTCGCCCAGCTGCACCACGACGGCACGGCCCATCAGGAGGTTCATCACCACGGCGTCGGCCCAGCCGTCGATCGGGTAGTTGAGGACGGAAAGGCGCATGTCGTGCTCGCCCCGCCGGGTGCCGATATCGGCGTCGCGTTCCAGTCGGGTCGTCCAGGGGTGGTGGTTGGCGTAGCGGTCGGTGTCGGCGCCGAACTCGCCCATGATGCGCAGGACGCGGTCGGCGTTGTCGGTCTTTTCCAGCACGATGCGGGCGGCGGCGATGCGTTCCTTGATGCCGGGGCCGGAGTTTATGAGGTCGGCGAAGCCCGCCGCACCGGCGAGGGAGCTGTCGACGAAGCTGGCCATCATCTTGAGCAGTTCGGCGCGGTAGCGCGGGGGCACGTTGGCCGGGCTGGTCAGCTTGCCGCCTTGTGCGAGGTAGTCGGAAAGGGGCATGTCCTCGGCCATTTGGGTGGCCTCCTCTACTGGTCGTAGTCGACGGTGACGCGGTCGGTGAGGGCGTAGGACTGGCAGGAGAGCACGTAGCCCTTTTCGACCTCGTAATCCTCGAGCGCGTGGTTGGTGAGCATTTCCACTTCGCCCTCGATCACCCGGCAGCGGCAGGTGGAGCAGACGCCGGCCTTGCAGGCGAAGGGCGCGTCGAGATCGTTGGCGAGGGCGGCTTCGAGAATGCTCTGGTCCTTGTCGGCGGTGACGGTGCGGGTGGCGCCGTCGAGCGTGATGGCGACGGTGGTGGTGTCGGCCTTGGTGTCGGAGGATTTGGGCAGGGCGGCGCGCTTGAGGCGGCCGGGCTGGGCGGAGGCGAAGAGCTCGAACTTGATGTTGGCGTCGTCGAGCCCGGCCTTGCGCAGGGCCGAGGCGATGCCGAGCATCATCGGTTCCGGCCCGCAGATGAAGGCGGTGTCGATGGAGGCGGCGTCGATCCAGCCCGAAGAGAAGAGCTGGGCGCATTTTTCTTCCGTCACGAGCCCGGTGAAGAGGTCGATTTCCTGCGCGTCGGTTTCGAGCACGTGGATGACGTTGAAGCGGCCGAGATGGAGGTTCTTGAGGTCGTCCAGCTCCTCGCGGAACATGATCGTGTTCACGCCCTTGTTGGCGTAGACCAGCGTGAAGGTGGAGTGGGGTTCCTGCGCCAGCGTGGTCTTGATGATCGAGAGGACGGGCGTGATGCCCGAGCCGCCGGCGAAGCCGAGGTAGTGGTTGCGGTTGGCGGGGTCGAGTTGCGTGAAGAAGCCGCCCATCGGGGGCATGGCCTGCAGCACCTCGCCCGGTTGCAGGTCTTCGTTGGCCCAGGTGGAGAAGGCGCCGCCGTCGACGCGCTTGATGCCCACTTGCAGCACGCCGTCTTCCTTGCCGGCGCAGATCGAGTAGGAGCGGCGCAGTTCCTCGCCGTCGAAATCGCGGCGGAAGGTCAGGTACTGGCCCTGGGTGAAGTCGAAATGCTCGGCCGCGCCGTTGACGGGTTTCAGGGTCACCACCACGGCGTCGCGGATGGTCTTGCGGATATCGGTGACTTCGAGATCGTGGAACCGGGACATGGCGTTTCTCAGATGCACTTGAAATAGTCGAAGGGTTCGAGGCAGTCGCGGCAGCGCCACTGGGCCTTGCAGGGGGTGGAGCCGAACTGGCTGAGCCGTTCGAGGTTGTCGCTTTGGCAGCGGGGGCAGGCCTTGGGGCCGCCCGCCGGCTGGGGCGGGGCGATGCCGTAGGCCTCGAGCTTCTGGCGGCCTTCCTCGGTCATCCAGTCGGTTGTCCAGGCGGGGCTGAGCTGGCGTTTGAGGGTCAGCTTGTCGATGCCGTGGGCGCGCAGGGCGGTCTCTATCTCCATGTTGATGAGCGAGGTGGCCGGGCAGCCGGAATAGGTGGGCGTGACGGTGACGGTGAGGGTGTCGTCGTGCCACGCGACATCGCGGATGATGCCGAGGTCGGTGAGCGAGATCGCCGGGATCTCCGGGTCGGGGATCTCGTTCAGCCAGTGCCAGACCTGTTCGGTGCTTGGCCGTTGCATTGCGGTTACCATGTGTTGCCCGGGTAGGCGCGCTGGAGCCACTGCATCTGGGTCAGGATGTGGCCCAGGTGCTCGGTATGCATCCGGCCATTGCGGCCGCCGGAATGGGCGAAGCGGTCTTCGGGCAGGGTGAGGGTGGCGCGGGCCATGACGCGCTCGACGAAGGCGTCGTATTCGGCGCGCAGGCTGGCCGGGTCGGGAGCGATGCCGGCGGCGGCCAGGGCGGCGTCGCCATCATCCGAGAGGAAGAATTCGCCGACGTAAGGATAGAGGTAGTCGAGGGCGGCCTGCATCCGCTTGTGGCTTTCCTCGGTGCCGTCGCCGAGGCCCACGACCGTGTCGGCGGAGCGTTCGACGTGGTAGGCCACCTCCTTGGCGGCCTTCTCGGCGATCTCGGCGATGCGGGGATCGGCGGAGTTGGCGAGGCGCGGCATGAGGATCGACGACCACGCGTCGAAGAAGAATTGCCGCATGAGCGTCTGGCCGAAATCGCCGTTGGGGAGTTCGACCAGCAGGACATTGCGGAAATCCCACGCGTCGCGGAGGAAGGCGAGGTCGTCGGCGGTCTGGCCCTTGCCCTCGACCTCGGCCGCGTAGCCGAGCCAGAGCTGGGTCTGGCCGATCAGGTCGAGCGCGGTGTTGGCGAGGGCGATATCCTCTTCCAGCACGGGGGCCTTGCCGCACCATTCCGACACGCGGTGGCCGAGGATGAGGGTGTTGTCCCCCATCCGCAGCAGGAATTGCAGCAGCGCGGTCTGGTCGATATCGGCCATTACATGTGCCCCACGTCGTCGGGAATGTCGTAGAAGGTCGGGTGGCGGTAGATCTTGCTTTCGGAGGGCTCGAAGAGCGGGCCCTTCTCGCCCGGCGCGGTGGCCGAGATGTGGCGGGATTCGACGACCCAGATCGACACGCCCTCGTTGCGGCGGGTGTAGACGTCGCGGGCGTTCTTGATGGCCATCTCGGCGTCGGGCGCGTGGAGCGAGCCCACGTGCCGGTGGTTCAGGCCGTGCTGGCCGCGGATGAACACCTCCCACAGGGGCCATTCGTGGCGGGGGGATTTGCCTTTGCCCTCGCTGTCGGGCAGTTCGCCGGGGGTGACGGAACTCATGTGCGTGGTCTCCTATTCCGCGGCGACCTTGCGCGCGGCGGATTTGCGGGCGTGGGCGAGCAGGCCGTCGCGGACCCATTGCCCCTCGTCCCAGGCTTTCTGGCGGGCGGACAGGCGTTCGGCATTGCAGGGGCCGTTGCCCTTGAGGACGTTGAAGAACTCGTCCCAGTCGGGCTGGGAGAAGTCGTAATGGCCGCGTTCCTCGTTCCACTTGAGGTTCTCGTCGGGAACGGTGAGGCCGAGGAACTCGGCCTGCGGCACGGTCTGGTCGACGAATTTCTGGCGCAGCTCGTCATTGGTGTTCATCTTGATCTTCCACGCCATCGACTGGGCCGAGTGGACGCTTTCGGCGTCGGAGGGCCCGAACATCATCAGCGAGGGGTACCAGAAGCGGTTGAGCGCATCCTGGGCCATGCGTTTCTGGGCCTCGGAGCCTTGGGCCATCTTCATCATGATGTCGTAGCCCTGCCGCTGGTGGAAGCTTTCCTCCTTGCAGATGCGGATCATGGCGCGGGAATAGGGGCCGTAGGAGGTGCGTTGCAGCGGGACCTGGTTCATGATGGCGGCGCCGTCGACCAGCCAGCCCACCGCGCCCATGTCGGCCCAAGTGAGGGTGGGGTAGTTGAAGATCGAGGAGTATTTCATCTTCCCCGACAGGAGCTGTTCGGTCATGTCGTCGCGGGTGATGCCGAGCGTTTCGGCGGCGGCGTAGAGGTAGAGGCCGTGGCCGGCCTCGTCCTGCACCTTGGCCAGGAGGATCATCTTGCGTTCCAGCGTGGGGGCGCGGGTGATCCAGTTGCCCTCGGGCAATTGGCCGACGATCTCGGAATGGGCGTGCTGGCCGATCTGGCGGATCAGGGTCTTGCGGTAGCCCTCGGGCATCCAGTCGCGGGGTTCGATCTTGATGTCGGCATCGACGCGGTCCTGGAAGGCGCGTTCCTCGTCCGACATCTCCTCGCGCGGAGTGACGCCTTTGCCGGTGCTCTTGACCATCTGTGCATACATGAGTTCGGTCCTCCCGTTCGTCGCGCTGAATTAACCGACCGTGCGGTCGAAGTAGGGCAATCATCGATTCGCTTCAAGGGAAATGTTACGGATTGTGTTGTTCCGGCAGAATTCTGTAACAGTTCAGGCCGCACCGGTCAGAGCCGTTTGGCCACTTCCTCGAGCATCACTTCGGTCGCGCCGCCGCCGATTGCCTGAACGCGGGCGTCGCGGGTCATTCGTTCTATGGTGGCCTCGCGCATGTAACCGAAGCCGCCGTGAAATTGCAGGCAATCATACATCACTTCGTTGACCAGTTCACCGCACAAGGCCTTGATCATCGAGACCTCGCGCGTGACCTCCTCGCCATTCGCGTCGCGGGCGGCGGTGGCGTAGACGAATTGGCGGGCCGCGGCGACGCGGGCGGCGAGCATGGAGAGGCGCTGGCGGATGGCCTGCTTGTCCCAGAGGGGGGCGCCGAAGGCCTTGCGGGTCTTGACGTAGTCGAGGGTGAGGTCGAGGGCGGCCTGCGCCTCGCCCATGGCCATGGCGCCGAGGACGATACGCTCGTTCTGGAAGTTCTTCATGATCGAGTAGAAGCCGCGGCCTTCCTCGCCGAGGATGTTCTCGGCGGGGATGCGGCAGTTGTCGAAGGCGAGTTCCGCCGTGTCGGAGGAGCGCCAGCCGTGCTTGTCGAGGGCGCGGGAAACGGTGAAGCCGGGGGTGCCTTTCTCGACGAGGAACATGGTGACCGACTGGCTGGCGGGGCCTTGCGCATCGGTCTTGGCGGCGACGCAGTAGAGGTTGGCGTGGACGCCGTTGGTGATGAACATCTTGGCGCCGTTGAGGATGAAATCGTCGCCGTCGCGGCGGGCGGTGGTGCGGATGCCCTTCACGTCGGAGCCGGCGTCGGGTTCGGTGACGCCGACGGCGGTGATGGTGTCGCCCGAGATGATGCCCGGCATGTGGGCGGCCTTCTGGGCGTCGGAGCCCGCGTTGAAGAGGTGGACGGAGGCCATGTCGGTATGGACCAGCACGGTGATGGCGAAGCCGGCGTAGGTGGAACGGCCGAGTTCCTCGGCCAGCACGGCGGTGGCGCGGGTGTCCATCGCCGAGCCGCCGTATTCCTCGGGGTAGCGGATGCCGAGGAAGCCGAGCGCGCCCATCTCGCGGAGCACGTCGCGGGGAACGGCGCCGTCAACCTCCCATTGGTCGGCGTGGGGTTGCACCTTCTCGGCCACGAAGCGGCGCAGCTGGTCGCGCAGCATTTCGTGTTCCTCTGTCAGGAACAGGTGTTGTGTCATGCGTCCTCCCTTGACCGGCGCGGGGTCGGCGCCGGGTCAGGGTATCTGAGCGCATGCCGGGGGCCGATGCAATGCCCGTGTCAGGCAGATTTGCGCATGTCGGGGATGGGCTGGGGCCGGATCGTCTTGTCCTCGGCGAGGGTGACGTAGAAGGTCGAGCCGACACCCTCGACGCTTTCGAAGTCGATCTGGCCGCCATGGGCCTGCATGATGTGGCGCGAGATGTTCATGCCGAGCCCGGTGCCGCCATGGCGCCGGATGTCGGAAGAGTTCACCTGGCTGAACTGTTCGAAGACCTTGTCGGAGGCGTCCTTGGGGATGCCGATGCCGTAATCCTTCACGGCAAGGCTGATCTGGTCGTCATGGGCGTAGAGGCTGATCTCGACCCGGCCGCCGGTTTCGGAGAACTTGGCGGCGTTGGAGAGCATGTTGACCAGCACCTGTTCGAGGCGGTGGCGGTCGGCGTTGACCCAGTATTCGCGCTTGGGCGGCTCCATGTGCAGGGTCACGTCGAAGCGCGCGGCATAGGGCCGGGTGCGGTCGACCGTGGCGGCGGCCACGGCGCCGAGCTCGATCGGTTCGACGTGAAGCTCGAGCTTGCCGGTCTCGGCGCGCTGCAGGTCGAGCAGGTCGTTGACGAGGTTGGCGAGGCTTTCGCTGTTGCTGCTGGCCATGTTGAAGAGGTGCTGCATCTTCGGCGGCACGGTGCCGAGCGCGCCCGAGTTGATCAGCTGGAGCGAGCCCTTGATGGCGGTCAGCGGCGTGCGCAGCTCATGGCTGACGGTGGCGAGGAATTCCTGCTTGGCGTTGTAGGCGGCCTTGGTCTTTTCATGCTCGGCGACCAGCGCGTTGATGTAGCGCAGGTTCTTGACGTAGCCGACGAGGAAGTTCCGGCTGCATTCGATGATGAAGGACAGCACGAAGAGCACGGTGAAGAACTGGAGCCAGAGCGGCGAGGTCAACTCGGGCTTGACGGCCACGAGGTCGCGGATCGGGATGTAGAGCAGCGCGACGAAGTAGACCGACAGCCGTATCATCAGCGCCGACAGGATCTGGTGGTTGTTGATGCAGGCGAAGATCGATGCCGAGAACAGCATGAAGAGCGCCAGGAAGTGCATCGAATGCCCCTGCTGGGCGGCGAGCGAGATCGAGAAGAAGGCAATGACCGTGGCGCTGAACAGCGTGCCGACATTGATCATCCGCACGAAATGCCGGGCCTTGGCCCAGTCGCGATCGCGCCAGCGCAGGACCTGGTTGAACACGTGCCCGTCGAACGCCTCGCCAAGCCAGACCATGGCGTAGAAAAACAACGCTGTCGAAGCGTCGTAATAATACCCGGCTAGCAAAATTGCGGCACTGTAGATTATGATTCGCTGAAGAAAAAGCTGACGGCCGACGGCTGAATAATCCCGCAAGCGCCGCTTCAGGGAAACGATGTCCGCCGGTCCTGCAATGGAGGATCGTATCGCTTCAAGTCCTGGGGTCATTTTTCCTAGCCAAATCAGTTGCAACCAAAGCGTTAACGGGCAATAATGGCACAACTTTGGCTGTATCGACGGGGAGTGTGGTTTCAGGAGGGTAATATCCGGGCTTCACGGCCTAAAGTAGGCGAAAATAAGAAAATCTCGCAGCTCTGAGGCAGTAATAAGGTGGGCTATCAATCTGTAACCAATTTGCAGGGACGCGCGAAACGCGTTTTCCCTGAGCTTGAGCCGGCTGGCGGCCGGCAAATGGTATGGCACAGCGATGCCGAACCGCCCCCTGTCTCGGAACAGGCGGGGCGGGCCAATTTTGCCAAGCCGCCGACGCTTCGGGCGACGACCCTGTCGGTGAGCAATTTCCACCAGCATGGCGAGTTGTATGCCGAGTTCCTGAAGGCCCGGAAGCGGGTGTTCATCGACGGCAAGGGGTGGGATCTGCCCTCGACCGAGGGGATGGAGTTCGACCAGTACGACACGCCGCTGAGCCGCTGGATCGTGGTGCACGAGTTCGGCGAGGTGCTGGCGGGCATCCGGCTGACGCCGTCGACGGCGCAGTGCGGGATCTACAGCTACATGCTGCGGGATGCCCAGCGGGGGCTGTTGAAGGATATTCCCGCGACGGTGCTGCATTACCGCGCCCCGGTGTCGGACAAGATATGGGAGGCCGCCCGGCTTTTCGTGTCGGACGGGCAGCCGGCGAGCCGGCGGTCGCTGTTGCAGAAGACGTTGCTACTGTCGATGGCGCGGTCGGCCGTCGAGGTGGGGGCGACTCAGGTGATCGGCATCGTGCCGGCGGTCTTCCAGCGCTGGATGGCGCGGATCGGGATGAGCGCCCTGCCCATCGGCCCGCGGATGGAGATCGACGGAGACCGCACGCAAGCCGCGATGATGAACGTGCGCGCGCTCGTCGAGGGGCTGACCAACGAGGGGTAGGCCCGTTTGTCTTCCAGGTTCGAACAAGGGCCCGCCGTCCTGTGACGGCGGGCCTTTTGACAGGTGCCGGGCCGGGTTGTAAGGCAGGCGAGCCGGCGGGAGCGTGAAGGGGCGGGGACGACATGGAACATGGTGGCATAGCGTTCGACCTTGACGGGCCAGAGGATGGCGCGCCGGTGGTCCTGATCCACGGGCTGGGGCTGAGCCGGGCGATCTGGTCGGGATACCTGCCCCTGCTGGCGGCGGAGCACCGGGTGCTGTCATACGACCTGCCGGGCCACGGGCAGAGCGGGCCGGCGCTGGAGGAAATGACGCTGGATCGCTACGCGGTGCAGCTTCGCGGGCTGATGGATCACGCCAGGATCGAGAGCGCGACGGTCATCGGGTTTTCGCTGGGCGGGATGATCAACCGGAAGCTGGCGATGACGGCGCCGGAGCGGGTTCGGGCGCTGGCCATCCTGAATTCGCCGCATGAGCGGACGCCGGAGGCGCAGGCGCAGATGGAGGCCTTCGCCGGCCAGAGCGCGCAGGGTGGCCCGGGCGCGACGATCGACGCGGCGCTGGCGCGGTGGTTCACCGAGGGATTCCGCGAGACGCATGGCGAGGTGGTCGAGGCCGTTCGGGCGCAGGTGCTGTCCTGCGACCCGCAGAGCTATGCCGGGGCGCGGGCGGTGCTGGCGCGGGGGGTGACGGAGCTGATCGCGCCGGAGCCGCCGATCACCTGCCCGACGCTGATCGCCACGTCGGAGAACGACACCGGCAGCACGCCGGGCATGGCGCGTGCGATGCAGGGGGAGATCGCAGGGTCGGTTCTGGAGATCGTGCCGGAGGTGAAGCACCTCGGCCTGCTGGAGCGGCCGGAGGCGTGCGGGCGGATGTTGCAGGCTTTCCTGGAGCGGGCGGGGCGGGGCTGAGCCCGGACGCCAGGGAAATCCCGGTCTTCGTCCTCGATGCGGCGGTCGTGCCGATCTGCGGCAGAGGCGTGCGCCGAAGCAGGCCCGTGATTCTCGTCCGGCCGGCAAGGTGTTGAAAAGGCAGGCGGATTGTCGCGGGTGCGGGCCGGTCAGAGGAGGGTGTGCATCTTTCCCAGCGCGGTCGTGCCGAGCTCGTCCAGCACCCGGCCGCGCAGGCTTCGCATCGCCTCGAGCCACTTGTCGTGGTCGGCGGATTTGAAGGCGACGAAGCGGGCGACCTCGGGATGGGGCAGGATCAGGAAGCTTTCCCTGGCGATGCCCTCGACGACAGCGTCGGCCACGGCGGCGGGCGAGAGCAGGCCCGGCTGATCGGCGGCGGCTTCCGCATCCTCGTAGCCGAGCAGGGGCGTCGCCACGTATTGCGGGCAGATGACCGAGACCCGGATGCCGTCGCGGCCATGGGTGATGGCGAGGGATTCGGCGAAGCTGACAGCGGCGTGCTTGGTGGCGGAATAGGCGGCGTCGCCGATCTGGTTCAGCAGGCCCGCGGCGGAGGCCATCTGCAGCAGGTAGCCCGTGCCGCGGTCGATCATGCCGGGTAGCACTGCGCGGGCGGCATAGACATGGGCCATGACATGCACCTCCCAGGCGCGGGTCCAGTCGGCGTTGCTGGCCGAGGCGGCATGGGTGGGTTCGCCCAGGGCCAGCCCGGCATTGGAACAGAACAGGTCGACCGGGCCGAATGCGGCTTCGGTGGCGCGGACGAGGTCCTGGATGTCAGCCTCCCTCGTGACGTCGCAGGCAAGGCCGAGGCCGCCGAAGGTCGCGGCCACGGTGCGGGCGGCGTCACCCTCGAGATCGGCCACGACGACGCGCGCGCCCTCGGTCGCGAAGCGCCGGGCCATCGCCGCGCCGATGCCGCTTGCCCCGCCGGTGACGATGACGGTCTTGTCTTGCAGGTGCATGGGGGTCCTCCTGTCGGCGTATCCGGGCCGCCGGGGCTCGGCGGACTCGGGAGGGTCCTACGGGAGAAAGCGCGATTCGGAGACAGAAAACCGCGGGGCGCGGTCACGCGGCCTGCCGGGGCCGTCGCCTGGCGAGTCGGACCGGCCTGGACGCGGTTGCAGCGATACGGGGGATCGGCAGACGCCTTGAAGCGTCGGTAACAGTGGTGAGCCGTGCAGGATTCGAACCTGCGACCCACTGATTAAAAGTCAGTTTTGTAGTGAATTCTTGGCGATGTCCGAAATTTTCTATCGGCGTCCGTGAGTGTCCAGAACATTGGCTCAGATATATGTTTTATAGGGAAAAATATCGTTGTCCCCCAATCAGAAACCGTCTACCCTCGTCCGTGGCTATCCATGGAAAGCCAGCCGTTATTGTCCCCCATTTGTCCCCCAGAACGGAAATGCGCAAGAAACTGACCGATAGGTTCCTCGAAAGCATCAAGCCGCCAGCGGTGGGGAGGAACACTTATTCCGACACGTCGCGGCCGGGCCTTCATCTTCGCGTTGGCCAGCGCAAAGCCTCTTGGGTGTTCGAGAAGCGCGTGAGGGGCGGACCCAAGCGCAAGCACACCATTGGCACGTACTGCGCCTGGGGGGCGGATGGTAAAAGGATTGAGGGCACGTTCAGTCTCGCCGATGCCCGGAAAGCGGCACTGGATCTGGAAGGGGAAGCCGTGAGGGGGGTCGACCGTGTTGCTGACGCGCAGGCATCTCGCATTGCGGCCGAGCGTGCTGCCGCGTCACGCGTTTCCGTGGATCAGGTAATTCAGCTTTACGCCGAATTGAAGTTGGCCAACCTAAAGACGGGTGGCGAAGTTGAGCGCGAGTTGCGCAAGTCTCTTGCGGAATACCTCTCCCGTTCAGTCTGCGAACTCACAAGGTCCGATTTACAGGGCGCGATTGACGTACATGCTGCCAGAGGTCGGGTTGTATATGCCAACCGAACGCGCGCTTATCTCAGGGCTTTTACCGGCTGGGCTGCGCGAAGGGATTATCTCACGGAAGATATTGGTGCCGCCTTGGAAAGTGCCGGCCGTGAAATGCCTCGCGACCGCGTGCTATCAATCCAGGAAGTAAGGGCCATCTATCAAGCCACCTTTGACTTGGGGCCACTCTTCGGTCCTCTATTTCGGCTGCTCATTTTGACGGGTCAGCGGCGGGGTGAAATCGCGAGCCTCCGCTGGGCAAACGTAAAGTTCGACCGGCAGCGTATCGAGCTTCAGGGCGCACAGACCAAGAACACCCGGCCGCACATCACTCATCTCTCCGAATCCGCGCTCGATGAGTTGCGCGAGTTGTACGAAGCGCGTGATGGGGAAGAGTTCGTCTTTACGACAACCGGCAAGACACCGACATCAGGCATTTCAAAAGCAAAGGCGCGCTTGGATAAGGCGCTTGGTCATGGGTTCGAGCACTGGCGCCTGCATGACTTGCGCCGGGCGATGGCAACCGCCCTAGCGGGCGCCGGCGTCGCGGAGGGGGTTGTTGACCGCATCCAAAACCACGCCGCGTCGGGAAGCGCGCCAAGCGCAGTGGCACGTGTATATCAGCAATCCGACCTGTTGCCGCAGCGGGCAACGGCGTTGGACCGGTGGGCAGAGATGGTGACAGCGAAGAAAGCGGAAGTAGTACGAATGCAAACCCAATGAATGAGTCAAATTATCTGGGCGCCGAGCGAGCACTTGCGAAGACTTTGAGGCGACATTTTCCACAGAAAAGATACCCTGGCTTCTCGCATGATGACGTCCGAAAAGAAGCTAAGGATTTGGTAGCTTATCGCGACCTTGCAAAAGCGACTCAAGCCATTGAGCATTCAAAGCGCAATCCTGACAATGACAAGAAAGACCTGAGTAAAATAGAGAATAACCTGAGGCTCGCAGCAGAGGGCGTCGAGACTCTGGGTTGGCATGGAAAGCGAGCTTTAGGCAAGGCGTTTGCCGACTCTCCAAGTGCGCGAGGGGGGGTGGAATGGCGCGGGGCTTTCCATTTAATGCAGGATGACTTTGCCTGTCACTTACGGAGTCTTATTGGCGTCTTGAAGGAAGCACGACAGCAGGCGGATGCAGTAAGCTATGCCGACGAAGCGAACTTTAGAACAACCAAGGGTAAGAAAGATGCCGAGCTGGGCTTTGCGAAGAAGTGTGCGCAAGTCGTCGAGCGCGTGACCGGGAAAGGCCTCACTGCGGAAGACAGCCTGCCGGGGTGGCGGGGGGATGGGCGGCAAGCGATTTTTCGGGAATTTCTTCGGGACGCTTTCAAAGCTGTCGGAATAACCGCCAGCTCTGTCAGTGTCGCGGACAAATACATTAGGCAAGAGAGGGGAAGTGGATAATTTTCTTCGAAATTTTTTCAGAAAACTAGCTTAGCAGGCCATTTCTATCGTTTGCCATTATCCACCTGCGCCCATGTGAAACCAAGGGATTCCCCCGAGGCAGGGCGCAGGAGCAAGCAAATGACTAAGCGTTACTTCAAAGTCCAAGAGGCCGTTGAATACAGCGGCCACAGCCGCAGCTCCCTCTACGAAGCGCACAAACGCGGTGAGCTGGTTTTCACGAAATTCGGCGGCGCCACTCGTATTGAGAGGTCCGACCTTGACGCTTTTCTCGACAGGACGGGCGTGAAAGTCGCTGCATAAGAAACCCCCACCCAACAGGATCGGGCAGGGGCGCAATTCTTTTGCAGCGGTGCAGTAAGAATAACGTGTTCTGTCCGCTCCTTCAACCCTGAAGGACAGGACAATGAGAGAAAAAATAGACACTATTCCACCCCAAAACGCACGGTGGATCATCAGCAACCGTGACCTGCCACAACGGTACGGGCCGGCGCGCTTCCAAGTGACCAAGGAAGACGGTCGCGCCTATACGCTGGTTGTTTCCAAGCGCAAACGCCAAGTGCTCGAAGCGCTGATGAAGGGACCGTTGTACTGCGCGAGCCCTATCAGGCTCAGCGATAACGTACTGCTCCTGCGCAACGAGTACGACGTGGCAATCGCCACCGACTTCTACACTGACGACAGCGGGCCGATTTCCACGCACTTCGGCATCTACACCCTGACGGACTGCGTGGTTTTCGTTGGTGAAGTCGCTCCTAAAGCGGAGGAAGCGGCATGAACCATCGCCAGATGCAGATCACCCGCCTTCGCCAGCGCCACGGCCTGCCGTTCGCGCGTGCAGCGCTCATCGCAGCCCTTGCCTACGGGGAGGGCTGCAAATGACCCACATCGCAACCATTCGAAAGAATGCGCGCGAGGATCTTCGCGTGACCCTGGAGGAATTCCGGGGTCACCACCTCCTCAATCTGCGCATCTGGTATGATGCCGATGACGGCGAGCAGCGGCCGGGAAAGCAGGGCGTGGCCATCCGCCTCGACCTGTTGCCGAACCTCCGCAAGGCGCTCTCGGAAGCTGAACAGGAGGCCCGCAAGTCGGGCTTCCTTGCCGAGGAGGACGCCTGATGAACGTCTTCGCTCTAAATGCTTGCGATTACGCGGATCGCGGGCTCGGCGCCTTCCCGGTCGATACCCGGCACAAGCGGCCTTCGGTCAAAGGTTGGCAGACAGCCACCCCGCTGCAGGCCCGCAAATGGGCAAAATCGGCAAGGTTAGGCTCTGTAGACGGGCTCGGCATCGTGATGGGCAAACAATCCTGGGTGACCGAGATTGACGTCGATGCTGTTGGTGAAGCTTGGTTGGCCGCTGCCGTTCAGAGGTTTGGCGAAACCCCGATTTCCATCATCACGGCCAGCGGCAAGAACAAGCTCTGGTATCGCCACAACGGCGAAGGCCGCATGATCCGACCGTTTGAAGGCTTGCCGATAGACGTGCTTGGCGCCGGCTTCACCATCGCCCCGCCTTCATGGCGCGAAGACCTCGGCGCGTCCTACGAGTTTCGTACAGGAAGCCTCTCCGACATAGCAAACCTCCCGACCATCCCGACGGAAGCGCTCGGGACGACGAGTTATCAGGTAGCCGAGGCCGTTCAGTCAGGTCAGCGCAATCAATCGCTCTGGCGATGGTGCATGGCACAGGCGCGTCACTGTGACGATATCGCGGCTCTCATTGATGCCGCCGCGACCTGGGCGACCGCTTTTCCCGATCCACTCAGTGCCGGCGAAATCGAACGCTGCGCCAAGTCGGCTTGGAAATACGAATCCTCGGGTCGCAACTACCTGGGCCTCAAAAAACCGCAACTCACCGAGGGCGATTTCATCATGGACACCCTGATCGACCATCCAGAGGCATTTGCGCTTCATGAGCTTTTCCTGCGCTGGCACGGCAAACGTTCATCCTTTGCGATAGCGCCAACTGCCATGAGCGCTGCCGGTAGTCCGCCGTGGCCCCGCCGCCGCATCGAGCAGGCACGCGACGTCCTGTTAGAGCGTGGTTATCTCGAAGAACTCTCTGCGCCAGCCAAGGAGAAGCGCAAAACGGGTCTATATCGCCTCAACTCGCCCAAAGTCTCGGGGAGAGGGTGTATTATGATTGTTGGCAAATCTGCCAAGTCCGGGGGGCAGCATGTCGATACGTAAAAACGCCCCCAAATCGTACACCGGTGATGACGGCAAATTTGCCCCCGGAAATCCCGGCAAGCCGCGTGGCGCGCGTCACAAGATCACCCGAGCCGTCGAAGACCTTCTCGAAGGTGAGGCCGAGGGGCTGACCCGCAAGGCCGTGGATCTCGCGCTGGAAGGCGACACGACTGCACTGCGTCTCTGCCTGGAGCGCATAGCACCGCCGAGAAAGGACGCACCCGTGGCATTCGAACTCCCGAGCATGGAAAGCGCCAAAGAGGCCACACAAGCCGCTCAGGCGGTCCTACAGGCGGTTTCCAACGGCGACCTGACCCCGCTTGAAGGCGCGAGCGTCATGGCGCTGGTGGAGGGCTACAGGAAGACGCTGGAAACGACCGAACTGGAAAGCCGCATCGCGGCGCTGGAGGCAAAGCAATGACTGGGCTCAAACGAAGACTGGACAAGCTTGAGTGCACTTCAGGTCAACATCGTGCGACCTTCATCTTTCTCTCAATCCTAGGCGAAGATGAAACTGACAGTCATCACTCGGCTATTGTTCCCGGTGTAGGTCGTATTGACCGGCATCACCATGAATGCAGAGAGGAGTTCGTGAGGCGTGCCTACGCGATGGAAGCTGCAGGCAAAGCCCTTGAAGACCTAACCGAAGCGAAGAAGTGCGCTGCTTACGAAGCAGGGGATCGGAACCGCGTCAACGACGCTCTGCGCACCACAATTCGAATTGGAGGGGCGTAAGATGAACATCAAAACGCGACTTGCCAGCCTTGAGCGTCGAATGAACCATGGCGGTGTCAGGTACCTAATTTCGCCCGTTCCCGCTGGCTATTGTGACCAAAAAAAAACCAACGGGGCGATGACCGAGCGCGAGTGGATAAAGAAGCATTGTGAGCGCGATATTCGCGGTCGCGTCCATAACGAAATATCGAGCAGCAGGAGCCAATCATGACGGAACTAAAGAACAAGACAGTTGAGCCGGATCTCGACGCAATGCTGCGTGAACTGGAAGCTGAGCAAAACGGCAAGACGAACCCGGGCCTTTCGGACCTTGAGATGCTGGAAATGATAGAGGAGCTGGGCGAATTGCGCCCGGACGAAAAGAGCGACCTTGTACGGCTGCGCAGCGGCTCATCAGGAACGCCGAATGATACTGATTTGGCGCGAGGGAACGCATCTGCCCGGAATGGGGCGGATCAACTCAGCCTGGAGCAAAAACAGGCTATCGCCATCGCTTCGGCTAAAGCGCGTGCGCAAAAGGCGGCAACCTATGAAAAACTCATGGCAAAATCCCGAGAACTCGATGCGGCAGGAGATAGGGAGGGCGCAAGACGGGTTGCAATCATTGCGCTGAAGCGTCGCGCAAATGCCGCCCCAAAGGTCGAGCCGCAAAACAAACCGTTCTGGCAAACGGTACAGGAAAACCTTGTCGGGGATGACGATCCAACGTCACAGAACTTTGGCGAAAAGGTTGGTTCGCTGATCAACAAGGCCGGCGAGTCCCTGACCTTCGGCCTTGTGGGTGATGAGGCATCGGCCGCTGCGGAAAGCGCTCTTGGCCTCGGAGGCTATGATGAGCGGCGCGACCATTACCGTCAGCAGGAAGACCTTTTGAAAGAGGAACATCCGGTATTGGCGCTCGGGGCGGAACTGGCGCCCGCCGCGCTTCCGGGTGTTGGGGCTGCAAACCTTGCCATGAGGGGTGCTGGTCTTGGCACCAAAATGGCGCGGGGTGGCGCCCTCGGAGCCACTCAAGGGGGCTTGTACGGCTTCACAGAGGGCGAAGGAGACATGGAAAGCCGCCTCGATCAGGCCAAGGACGCGGCAGTTATGTCGGGTGTTCTCGGAGTAGGGGCGGCGCCACTTGGCGTAGGGCTTCAACGCGGCGCCGAGCGCTGGGCGAAGGGGCGGGCTGTCAATGAGATGGTCAAAAACGCCCCTTCTGCGGGCGAACTGAAATCTCGCGCGACAAGTCTGTACCAGCGTGGTCAGCAACGGACGCAGGTACTTGACCCGAGCGCGGCGAAAAACCTGGCGGCTGACGCGGCAACAACGCTCAAGAAGGAAGGTGTGATGCGGGCGGACGGTTCGCTGATCACCCGTGATCCGGACGCGCGCCGCATTCTTGATGAGCTGCAAGACCTGTCCCAATTCGGCCTCGAAGGCAATCAGGTGAAGCCGGTTAGGGAAATCTTCAAGGCGGCCGCCCAGGACAACAACCCTGCCCGGTCGAGGATTGGCACAATTCTCCTGAGGAAATTCGATGAGGCGGTTGCCAAGAACGCGCCTGAATTCCGGCAGGGAGATGAGTTTTACGGTCGAGCCAAGAAAGTCGAGGCCGTAGACCAGATGGTTGACCTTGCCGACACCAGCGATACGGCAAATGCGCTACGTCGCGAATTTCAAAAGGCGGACCGGCAAAGCATCAAGGGCAAGCTTGGCGGCATGTCGGACGACGAAGCGGCGGCCATTCAGCGCGTTGCTCGCGGTGGACGCATTGAGAACATTGCCCGCCGTGCCGGGAGAACAGCGCCAAGCAGCATTGGCAGTGCGTTTTACACGGGCGCGACGCCGATGATTGCCGGCTCACTGGCCGGCAGTCCGGGTATTGGCGCCGCAGTGGGTGGTGCAGCGCTTGGCGTTGGAATTGCGGGCCGTGCCGTATCCAACCACGCTCAACGGAAATACGCGGATATCGTTAGAGCACTGATGGCCAGCGGTGGGAAAATGCCCGAGGGCAAGGATCCGGTCGCCTACAAGCAACTGATTGCGGCTCTCCTGGCTGGCAGCGCGCCGCGTGCCGGCGCCATGTCAGTTTCGACAGGCCCTTAAAGCAGGATGGGGCGAATGAGGAGCGCGAGCCAGTACATCAGGAGCATTCCGCCAATGCCCAGACTGATGCAGAAGATGCCCAGGGCCCAACTGTCGAGGGCATCTTCCGACGCACCGGGCATAAACACATATGAGAACGCCCGAACGCTCATGTCGATCACGCTTCCAAACAGTCCCGGCAGGCTGATCAGAAACGCCAACAAGAGTGCGAAAACGCAGAATGCAATCCAAGCGCCATAGGCGATCAAAACCGAGGTTCCAAGGTCAGCAAGCATGCTTACAAGCTACGAAATGGAAGCGAATTGCGCAAGTTCAGAGCCGTTTATTGACGTGGCATCGGATGAGTTTCTGTCACTGCCAGAAATTACCACGTTGGACGATTACATTCACTTCCGAGACCAACTCGAAGCCATGCGGGCGCGGAGCAGCAAATTCATTGCAGCACGGTTCGCAATGGAAATTGCGCTGCTAGCGCGACTAAACGAGTACGACGAGCGGATCGGATTGCCTCGCTTTCCAATGCCTGAACCCGATGGTCGGGGTGGGGTTAGACACGCGTCAGCTGTACCGCCTGCATGGAGCGACGGTTAGGAATTTGAGCTGTTCATTTTCTTTTGTTTGGCCTTTCGGGGGCTCTGGTCTTCTCGAAAAGACGCTCTTTTGCCTATTTTAGGCCTAGATAGGTGCTAGTTCGTACTTCGGGTGAGACTTCGCGTCGATTTCTGTGGGCAATGGAGGTGCCCTTGCGGGTGTCCTTTGGTCGAACCGCAGAAGATCCAGCTTCAGAAGCAGTATCGTCAGGAGATCACTCCTTACCTGACCGGGACACTGACAGCGACAGGCGTAGATGAAAGCCAACCTTAGAACCTAGGCGCCGGCGGCCCGCCTTAACATACTCACCACTTTCGGCGGGCTGCTGTTCTTCTGAATTTTGGCTCATAAGGCCCGCGCTGGCCGGAATGTCTTTAGCCTGAAGGGCGTCTTCAGATGCAAAGTATCGCCTCGCCGAGTTGGTAAACCCATACCTCTGCACGTACTCTGCGATGACCTCCTCAGCTTTGATTAGCCGGTCGGAAATTGGGAATGTAGCCTGCTCTGTCATGACTGATGTCTTGCCCAAAGAACATTAACGAATCGTAAAAATCGGCTTCTCTGAGTTCATCTACTTCGAACCAAACAAGCTGAGGCCGGCATGGAACACCATTTTGACCGTGACGCTGAGCGATTGGAAACGGTCGTCAAGCTCGCTCACGCCCCATCAGAAACACGCGAAGCCCTGATCGCCGAGTATCGGAAGAGATCAGAGGCGGCCTTTGCCAAGGAGACCCTCCGGAACTACCGCCAGATAACCGAGAACTTCCGAAGATGGTGTCTAGAAAACGGTCACAGGCCGGACCCGCCCGTGGATCCGAAAGCGGTCGCGGAGTACGTCGATTTCCTGGGCGGCAAGGTGCGATGCACGACCATCGAAACCCGGCTCTGGGCTATCTCCGAAATGCACAGAGCCGCATTTCAGCCGACACCTTGCCGGCATAGGCTCGTCGAACTGGCGCTGAAGGCCGTGAAACGGAAGTACGGCGCGTGGGTGCGTCAGGCCCCGCCCCTCTGCAAAACAGAGGTCTACAAGGCGATTCAGAAGCTCGGGAACTCACGTCAGGATATCCGAGACAAGGCCGTCCTCTGGGTAGCGACAGACAGCTGGTGCCGCGCCTCGGAAATCGTCGCCTTCAAGGTCCGCGACCTGATCCGGCAGGACGATGGTTCGAGCCTGCTGTTCGTCGCGAAATCAAAGACTGACCAGTTCGGGCAGGGTGCATATGCATTTCTTTCTGAACAGGGCACAGCCGCCGTTCTGGATTGGATCGAGCTCGCCAAGTTGAAATCCGACGATCCGCTTTTAACCAAGTCCCAGCGCAATGCGCAGATAGGCCCAATGGATCCGGCGACGATTTCCAGGGTCATCAAGCGGTGTACCGGCCGAAAAGACGTCTCGGCGCACAGTACACGGGTCGGGGGTGTTCATGACGCCTTCCGAATAGGCTGTGATCTGTCGTCGATCATGGTGGCTGGCCGGTGGACATCGCCCGAGATGCCGGCGCGATATGGCAGGAGAATACTTGCCAGCAACTCAGCGGCAGCGAAGGTTTCTGAGGCGTTTAGCAGTGGGCAGAGAACAGAGTGCTAACTCACGGTTGAAAATCCAAGACGGTAAAAGGACCGTCTTTGCCATAAGGATGAACCCCAGACGTCGCATTTTCTCGATACTGCAACCATCTTTGCCGGTTGGACTCATCATAAAAAATAACCATTGTCCATTTCAACTGGCACCCCGGCACGGCCCGTTTCACCTCCGATTGGTAATCACGCAGCATGTCCCGAACTCGCAAATAGACATCATTGGGATAATACTTCTGATAATCGATGGCTTCATAACCATTATTGTAAATGTCCAAGCGATGGCGGGGCGCTGTTCCGCATCCTGAAAAATCATACGTCGCCGGCGGTACCGCAATTACACTCGGTCCCTCACATGTTTGCGTAAAGGTCATCGTGCAACCCGACCCGATTACCTCCGTCTCGGCAGTCTCAGCCGCCTCCACCTTCGGCATCGGCAATTCGATCAGCACATCCAGCGCCGCCTCCGTCCGGTCATTGCAAACCCAGGCCGAGCCGCTGCAAGTGCTGCCGTTCCGCTTGCGGCACTCCTCGGCAGCGCGATTTTGAACGGCCGAGAGCGATGTGCCTATAGCCCAGCCTGCGGCCGTGGCGGATCCACCGGCATAACGGTACGCCAAGCAGCCCTTGCCGACGCCCATTAGCTTGATCTGGCAGTCTTGCCCGCCACGTTCGACGCATTCCCGTTCCGCCCGCTCCCTCGCGCTGGCGGGATCTAGGTAGTCATGGGCGTACCCATACCCGCCATCCGTGATCGATACAGCCAACGCCGCAAAGTGTCGTTCTTCGGTCAAGCCCGCAGGTACGTCGTTGCCCTTTTCCTTCTCCTGTTTTGCGACACGCCTCATCTTGCCCCGCAGGATGTTAAGGTCACTCGACGCGACCCCCTCGCGTTCAGCGATACGCAACATCTCGGCTGCTTTTTCCAGGTCACGCGGCAGATGAAATCCATCGACATAAGCCGAACCCAGCTCGACCGCCGCAGTGCCATAACCACTGCGTGCCGCCTGTTCCATCATGGTGGCACCGCCCTCGGGGTCGTTGGGCACACTATTACCGCCACCCCGAAGCATCATCCGACCATAGTTTTTTAGCGCAATTGGATAACCAGATTCTGCGGCCTGACGCATGAATTCCATCGCCTCCTTAACGCCAACCGAAGTGAAAGGGGAACAATTTCCACGCAACCAGTTCACGTTGTTCAGTAGAACTGGATTACCCTCTTCGACTTCCTGCCATACCCGGCTAATGGCCGCTTTATCGCCCTCACAGGCTTCGTCGGTAAGCGCGTTGCCGGCATCTCGTTTCACTTGCCAAGAATGAGGAAGGTCGTCTGCGGCGATGGGTGCTGTCAAAAGCAGGGCACATGTCGAGACCGACAGAACCATTGCAACGATACGTCGGAACATGAGCATCCCTCTGATTACGTACTACAATAATCATTCACGCTAACAATCAAGTGCTCGACCGGCAACCCCGAGCGCCAGCAACCAAATCTGCGATACGGATTGCGGCGCAATGTTTGATGCCCGATTTGCCCTGCTCTCAGCACCCATACAGTTGCGCTTATGTGGGGATTGGATGCTCACCGGCGGTCGGCTCCACGCCGCCCAAGTGCACGGAGGTGCGCAGCGACACTCGATGGGCGTTCAAGCACGGTATCCTGTGTGTCTCATTCGCAACACACCGCCGTCCTAAGACAAGGCCACCGTTGTGCGGCGCCGAGCAAATGGGAGACAAACGCCTGCCGGGCGTTTCTTCCCTTGCAGCGCCAGGCGGTAGGATCTCCCTGCCTCGCTGGATTGTTCTGTATGTCTGTCCCACGGGATGAGCCAGCGGAAACTATTTGCCTTCGCATTGGGCACCGCGGCTGGGTAATGACACGAAGCCCAGCCGCCTTTTTTTGAGAAAGGCGGAAGGTCATTTGACCGGCTTCCTATGCCGGTGACATCAGACGAACACTATTGAACGGCGGAAAGGTGACAAAGAACGTAGTTCCCACGCCCTGTTCCGTTTCGAACCTAACTTCGCCAGCGTGGTGGTCAACGATGGCTTTGACAATACTCATGCCGAGTCCAGTACTCGAATGTCCCTTGGCATAACTCTCAGGTGCGCGGGTGAACCGATCAAACAAGCCTTGCTGCAGATGTTCTGGAATTCCGCTTCCATAGTCGCGAACCCAAACGCCAGGTCGATCAGCCATGGTTCCAATTTCGACGGTACCGCCAGAAATCGAAGCTTTTACTGCATTAGATAACAGATTGCTAAAGACCTGCAGGAGCCTTCCTTCATCTCCCTCAACAAAACCTGTGTGTTCGGCGATTTGAGAGACGCTTACGGTAACGTCATGCGAGGTTGCAAAAGGTTGGATCTCATGTGCCGCTCGCTCGACTAGTGCCTGCAAGCTTACTTCCTGGCGCTCAACTGCGAAATCTGTCGATTCGAGTCGCTCTACGTCTAGTAGGTCATCTACCAACGCGTTTAGCCGGTCTGCGTTGCCTGTTGCTGCATCCAACATTCGCTGCATTGGCTCAGAGAGTTTGTCCCTTTCTAGCGTTAGCAGCTTGAGAGCTCCCTTAACGGATGTAATAGGTGTTCGAAGCTCATGAGAAACATTAGAAATCAGCTCTTCTCTGGCGTTCTTAAGGGCGCTCTCATCGCTAACATCACGAATAGCGCCGACCACACCCAGCCCAACGTTTTTTTTGTCGCGGAGCGGCGATAAGAAGACTTCGCCCGGGAAGACGCTGCCGTCACGTTTGCGCAGTTGCATTTTATTCCGGCTACCGAGGATGTGCTCCAAGTCGTTTCGCAGTAGTTCGGCTTTGCTCTCAAATGCATCTACACTAGGATAAAGGATTGATGTGCTTCTGCCGATCAGTTCAGCTCTGGGGTATCCAAAAAGCTTTTCAGTTGCCGAGTTTACCAACCTGATCCGTCTGTCATCTCCCACTGCGACTAAGCCATCGGGCACAGCTTCGATTACGGCATCTAACAACATCGTTGTTTCCGCCAGTTCCTTAATCTTATTTGATTTGAGCCATTCCTGACCAAGCCACCTACCAAACAAGCGAACGAGTTCGACCTCCGTTTCTGTGAACGGATGACGCGCGTCAGAGCCTGAAAAATTGAGTGTCCCAACTCGTTCGTCTGCGACCCATATCGGGACGCCTATGTAGCTTTCGAGACCGAACTCAAGATAACAAGGGTGCGTAGCAATCTCGGAGTTACCCGCGTGATTGAAATGGCGAACGTCTTCTGCCACCAAAGTGTGCGTACAGTAGGTTTTCGAGACATCAAATACTGCACCCGGCTCCGGTGCCCAATCAGGTCCTACGACGTGGATTACGCGGTAGAAGTTTTCGTCAATCTGACTTACAATCCCGAGAGGTAGGCCAAGAGCTTCACAGCCCGCTTCAAGTAAGCTTGGCACTTTGTCATTTAGCTTGATGTCGGGATCAAGCGACAGCATGAAGAGCTTTTGTAGCGCAGCCCTATGTTGATCCGCTATGATCTCTTGATTGATTCGCGAATCCGGATGGTCGGCATTGGACACACAATAACTCCGTCATTAACTGCTCAGCACGCATGTAGGTTTTTCTTACGGACATTGCGAACCTCAATTCGGGTAGAGCTGAGGTGCACCTAGCTTCTTAGACTCCCGCCTTGGTCAGTTTGGGATGACTGTTCTCGAAGTCAATGCGCGACGGCATTCTATTGTTCGTGTGCTTGCGCATCAGGTTGTAAAACTGCTCAATTTGGTCGAACACGTTGAACTTGGCCACTTGCCTGGGCGGGTAGGTCGGCTGCGTTAGCGCCGGCCGGAACAGACGAAGTTGCAGAAAACACTTCCACACAAGCAAGGATTATAAAGAGCGCACCAAGCAGCACACATACAATTGTTCGCATTAAAGTAGCCTCCCGTTCATCGGGCGGCACTGACTATAAAATAGGCGCAATTTCAATTAAAGGGTGATTCTTGGTCGCGCGCACAACTATTTGCAATAAGAATGTTGTTCATGCGTTAGGCTCTCGTCCGTCTCGAACTCGGCATACTTGCCATCCGAATACCTCGGACAATCCCGCGCGTGCCCGGCTGCAATTGCCAGGGCGCCAATGTCCTCGCCTGAAGTCACGTAGCAGGTTCCGACCCAACGGTCATATGTCTTGTCGCCGTTGAGCCAGCATTTAACCGGCTTGCGGAGTACGAGGTTCTGCATCCAACGCTTTGCTGCGCGGCCGCCCCGTTCGTCCATTTCCGGGCCGTCTACGCCGTTCAATCGAATGGGCAGATTGTTGACCTCGATGGTATCGACATCGCGGACGTGCGTTACGCGGCCCTCGATCCATTCGCCTGCAAACGCACCGCTAGCCAGTCCGCACGAAATGCTGAGCGCCAGCCCACAGAGATGAACCAGACCTAGTCGCACGGAAAGGCTCCGATGTAGGCCTGCCAAACGAGCACCCTGGCACTCTCATGACGCGTTTCCGGGTGATCAATGATATGCTTTAGTACGACGTCCCGAAGTTGCTCGTTGCTCGCACTCTCGGGCACGCAGCTTCCAGTGAATAGGCCAATCTGCTCATTACGCTCTTTTACCGATTTGCCCGGATCCAAGTTGTATAGGGTCACATTTGCCCCCCACGGGGCGCCCTCAGAATATCCAATGATGTAGCCTAAGCAGAAGCCGGCAAGTACCTGGTTGTCGCTTACGCACGTCTCCAACAATTCATTGCCGCTGATTTGCTGTGCATGAGGCGCTGAAGCCGACAGCGATATCAAAAGTGTAGCTAGTATTTTGGCTACGCATTTCATTCCGGGTCGTTTCTCACGGCGACACCGGGCCCCGCGGCGACCTCGCCACTATCGAGGAACTGAATGCCCGCCCTAATAAAGGCATTCTCTAAGTTTGTAAGAGTTTCCAGCCGCACAGACAAAGCGCCACTTCCGTTTTCGAGGCGTTTCATAGTTGGCACAGAAACACCTGCCAAAGCGGCAACTTGGGATTGCGTAAGGCCCAACGCGGCCCTGGCCTGCCGCAACTGCTCAGTCGTTTTTAGCCCCATGGGATAATTTATGATACCTCAGGTATTGCAATGCCCAATGCCTTGCTTTATATACCCTAGGTATCACAAACGAACCCCAAAGGCCAATAACTATGACCTACGACCTCTCCAAAATCATGAAAGCCGCCTGGGTGATTGTGCGCCGGTTCAAAGGCAACGGTGAAAGCCACGCTGCCCTTCTGTCCCGCGCTCTCAAGGTTGCATGGTTCACGGCCCGTGAAGAAGTTCGCGTTGCCCGGATGGCGGCAAGGGCGGCGCAGGAGCGCGAGGTGCTGGCAAATCGTCCGGTTGCCGTGATCGAAGCGGAAATCGCTGACCTCGAACAGCGCAACTATCAGGGCCATGAGGGGCGCGAGCGTCTGCGCGAATTGCGCGCGGCGCTTCACACAGCTGCCCAACGCGAGGCGCAGGAGACCAAGAGGGCGCTTATTGCCAGCGCTGCCGGTCGCTTCGCCTCAGTCACATTCACCAAGAAAGACGGCAGCCGCCGCGTGATGCGCGTACAGCCCGCCACGCTCAAGTATCACGTCAAGGGCGCCGCCGCCTGTGAGGCCGCTCAAAAGGCCGTACAGACCCGCTCTGAGCGTCACCCCAACCTCATGCCCGTGTGGGATGCTGACGCCTGTGCGCCGCGCTCCGTCAATCTGGAGACCGTTTCCCGGATCGCCGTCAACGGCGCGGTACACGAATTCGCAGTTCACTGAACCAAGGAGAGAGCCAGTGACACCTATGAAGAAACACCTCGAAGACATGCAGGCGAAAGCGTCGAACCTGCAATACGTTCTGGGCGCAATACGCGCCCTCGAAGGCGACGAGGACGGAGAATACAGCGATGAACGCATCAGCCTTGAAGACGTCGCTTTCAGCATGGCCCGCGACCTCAACACCGGGCTCGATATCGTCAATCTACCGGAAGAAAAGGGAGTTACCGCATGAGTACCGAAATGACCTACCGAGACGCTCACGAGGCTACCAATCTGCCGCTGTCGCGCGCGAAAGACCTCCTCTACGCGCTCTATGAACTGGCGACTGACCACCCGGCCCTCAACACGTCAGAACCGGATGCATGCGCAATTGTCTCCATGATTGCGTGCGCTGAAGAGAAAGTGGCGGCCGCAATCGCCGCGCATGATGTCGAATGGGATGCTGCAAAGTGCATTCCTGAGCGACACTGAAAGGCGGCATGAAATGACAAAGCACGAGAACATCGATCCCGCCCGGCATCGGCTTGAGGAATGCGCACAGCAGGTCAATGCCATCGTACCGGCGCCGGCTCTTTCGAACGACGGAGCGCCTTCCGAAGCCGTCTTGGACTTCTGCAACAAGCATGACTTCAGCCTCGACTACATCTACTCCGGCAAACTGCCGATGCGCCGGGCGGCTAAGGGCAATCGGAACTGGGTGCCTCAGGAAATCCGCACCAAGATTGCACACATCGCGGGCCTGATGCGGGCAGGCCAATGCGCCGACGAAACCTTGCTCATCATGAAGGACAGGGGAGTTGGCGCCATCTTCGAGGTTGCCGAGGGAATGCTCAACGAGGTGCTGAAGGACATCGACCGGTCAGAGGCAATCGCGGACACCAAAAAACTGCGTGGGAAAATAACGGAGAGTGAACCGGAAGGGGGTGAATGCTGACGCTTATCCGCCTCTCGCAAACCGGACGGCCTGCAGCGATGTGGGCCGTCTTTCTGTGCTGTACTGAGTAGAACGCCGTGACATTCCATTATGACATAAACCGCCAGTGGTCCGACCGCTTCCTGCCCCAGATCAAACACATCGTCGGGGCGCACTTGCTGGAAGCCGCGCCGGATCCTCTGGACATGCTGCAGGCGACCGACCTTCTCATGCTCGATGCCCGCGACATGCGGATTGCCGCTCGTGTTCGCCGGCCGGGCTACGCGTCGAGATATCCGCATCAGATTACCATACGCTCAGGAGTCCCCTCAGGCGCCGAGACGGAGCTTTCCAAGATAGTGAACGGCAAAGGCGATTGGCTGTTCTATGGTCACTCTAACGCTGATCAGACGGCGGTTGAGAGCTGGTATCTGATCGACCTGAATGCGTTCCGGGCCGGGCTCATCCGTTGCGGTTCCAAGGGCCTGCATTGGGGGACCAAGTGCAACCCCGATGGAACGCGGTTTACCTAGTTCGATATCAGGAGTTTCCCGACTGATCCGCCGTTGGTGGTGGCAGCGTCACAGCTAGTTGGCAACTAAAGTCAGTTCCAGATGTCGAGATTTGCCCAATCGTCCGGAAATCCCGCTTGGCCAATGGCTATTCCCGATCCACTCGGAAAACTGGACACTGCCTCCTTAAAGCGCTTGTGCCAGTTTGAACTTGGATTAATTTGCCGCTGGATATGCCTAGTTATAGTCGCCGCAGAGTAAAATCGTCCTTTCGCTAGTTCATCTCCAATCAGGTGATCCATTGAGGGTACTTGCCCCTCCTTTGGCAACTTCGGCTGCGGAACCAAAGTTCGGTTCCAAAGCCTCGCATGGTGAGCGCAAATGTTTCGAATAAAGGACAACACCCATACCCAATTCCTCAGGTGAGCATCAGACGGAATGTTAAGGTTCTCAGCGATTGCGTTTGCGTCGCGGCCTTTTAGTCCGCTCACGAATGATGAAAGCATTCCGAAGTCCCAGAGCTCAACGGTGGCCCAAATTGGTATAGGGTCCGAATACTCCTGATTGAAATGCTTGACAAAATCTTCCTTTGACCGGCTTTCAGCGGCGTTGAGCTTATCAATGAATTTTTCGTACTGTGAGCGTCCGTCCGTGTTGGCTTCGAGGTACCTTTTAGCCAGCCATCTGGGTTCTCGGTGCGCCCATCGGCTGTACTGGCCAAGTTGGAGTGCGACTTGTGTTCTAAGCAGCACCTCGATCCGCTCCAGAACGTCCAACATGACGACCCTCAATTTCCTGTCAAAGACATAAAGTCCGAGGACGGCTTCAAATGCCGCACCCTGTCGGAATGCGTCCTCGATTTTCGAGGTCGGGCGACCATCTGAGCCGATTACAATCTTGCTGGCGCGCATTGGATAAAAGTATCCGCTGAAGCGATAGTATCCAATTTGCTCAAGGTACCGGGCCGCCTTTACGGCGTCGCCGATTTCGAGCCCCCTTGCGCGCAACTGCTCAATTTGTTGCGGGACTGGCAGAAAGGGTTTCTCGTATGGCCTCAACAGCATACCCAAAAAAGAAAGCCGACCCATGCACTCCGCAAGGGAGCTCAGAGGGGCCGGCGTTATTACAGTCTAATCTATAGATTGAAGGATTCAGTTCAAGCCCAAAAATGAGCATTTGTCCCCCATATGTCCCCCATTCGGCGAAGTCGCACGGAGGATTGGTTCAAAATTCTCGCTAAGTCTTTGATTTCAGTGGTGAGCCGTGCAGGATTCGAACCTGCGACCCACTGATTAAAAGTCAGTTGCTCTACCAACTGAGCTAACGGCCCACTAGGCGGCCTATCTAGAAAGTGGCGGGGGGGCGGTCAACCCATAATTTGGGGAATTTCACGCGCCCGCTGGATTCGTTGCGGGCGGGCCGTTATATGCCGGCGCATGAGCACGGATCAGCATAGCGGATTGCCCTTCATGAAGATGCACGGGTTGGGGAACGACTTTGTCGTGCTCGACGGGCGTGCGCGGGGGATTTCCGTGTCGGCGGGGCTGGCCGTGGCGCTGGGAAACCGGCGGACGGGGATCGGGTTCGACCAGCTGGCGTTGATCGAGACGGGCGAGGGCGGCGCGGATGCGCGGCTGACGTTCTGGAACGCGGACGGGTCATTGTCGGCGGCGTGTGGCAATGCGACGCGGTGCATTGCGCGGTTCCTGATGGACGAGACGGGGCGGGCCCGGCTGCACCTGGTGACCGCGCGGGGGGATTTGTACGCGGTCGATGCGGGTGAGGGGCTGACATCGGTCAACATGGGCCAGCCGCAGCTTGACTGGCAGGAGATCCCGCTGGCCGAGGAGATGGACACGCTGGAACTGCCGATCGAGGGCGGGCCGACGGCCACTGGCATGGGCAATCCGCATTGTACATTCTTCGTGGAAAACGCCGAGGCGGTGCCGCTGGAGCAGTTCGGGCCGCGCTATGAGCATCATCCGTTGTACCCCGAGCGCACCAATGTGCAGGTGGCGAGTGTCATCGGCCCCGATCACCTGCGGATGCGGGTGTGGGAACGGGGCGCGGGGCTGACGCTGGCGTCGGGGTCGTCGTCCTGTGCCACGGCCGTCGCGGCGGCGCGTCGGGGGCTGACCGGGCGCAAGGTGCGGGTCGATCTGGATGGCGGGACGCTGTGGATCGACTGGCGCGAGGACGGCGTCTGGATGACCGGGCCGACCACGCATGTGTGTGACGGGGTGATCACGGCGGATTTCCTTGGGGGCGTGGCATGAGCGCGCCTGTGTTTTCCACGCTGGGCTGCCGGCTGAACGCCTACGAGACCGAGGCGATGAAGGAGCTGGCGGGGTCGGTGGGCCTCGATAACGCGGTGGTGGTGAACACTTGCGCGGTGACGGCGGAGGCCGTGCGCAAGGCGCGGCAGGAGATCCGGCGCTTGCGGCGGGAGAACCCGGGCGCGCGGCTGATCGTGACGGGCTGTGCGGCGCAGACGGAGCCGGAAACGTTTTCGGCGATGGACGAGGTCGACGCGGTCATCGGCAATACCGAGAAGATGCAGCCCGAGACGTGGCGCGGTATGGCGGCCGATTTCATCGGGCAGACGGAGGCCGTGCAGGTCGATGACATCATGTCGGTGACCGAGACGGCCGGGCACCTGATCGACGGGTTCGGGACGCGGAGCCGCGCCTACGTGCAGGTGCAGAACGGGTGCGATCACCGCTGTACCTTCTGCATCATCCCCTACGGCCGCGGCAATTCGCGGTCTGTGCCCGCCGGCGTCGTGGTGGAGCAGATCAAGCGGCTGGTGGGCAAGGGGTTCAACGAGGTCGTGCTGACCGGCGTGGACCTGACGAGCTGGGGCGCCGACCTTCCGGCAGAGCCGAAGCTGGGCGACCTGGTGATGCGCATCCTGAAGCTGGTGCCGGACCTGCCGCGGTTGCGGATCTCCTCGATCGATTCGATCGAGGTGGACGAGAACCTGATGCAGGCGATTGCGACGGAGCCGCGTCTGATGCCGCATCTGCATCTGAGCCTGCAGCATGGCGATGACCTGATCCTGAAGCGGATGAAGCGGCGGCATTTGCGGGACGACGCGATAAGGTTTGCCGAGGAGGCAAGGCGGCTCAGGCCGGAGATGACGTTTGGCGCCGATATCATCGCGGGTTTTCCGACGGAGAGTGCCGAGGCCTTCGAGAACTCGCTGAAGCTGGTGGAGGAGTGTCATCTCACCTGGCTGCATGTCTTCCCCTACAGCCCGAGGCCCGGCACGCCGGCGGCACGGATGCCCCAGGTGAACGGCAAGGACATCAAGGCGCGGGCGGCAAGGTTGCGGGCAGCGGGGGAGGCGCGTGTTGCGGCGCATCTCGAGGCGCAGCAGGGCCGGGCGCATCGGGTGTTGATGGAGAATGCGCGGATGGGGCGGACCGAGCAGTTCACCGAGGTGGTGTTCGGCGAGGACCGCGAAGAGGGCGCCATCGTCGAGGCGACGGTGACGGGCGTGGAAGGGCAACGGCTGACAGCGGCGTAGGGCGGGTGTGAACCCGCCGTTGCGCCGGTAGACGGGGAAGCTATGGTGGGTTGGCACCCACCCTACGGACCTTGCCCATGCACCCGAACCCGGCCTTTCGTCAGACGCCCGAGGCGCGCAATATCGGTTTTGCCCGCGAGCAGGGGTTCGGCCTGCTCTGCGTGGGGACCGGGGACGCGCCGCTGGTGAGCCATATCCCCTTCCTGTTGTCCGAGGATGGCAGGCGCGCGGAGTTCCACCTTGTCCGGTCGAACCCGATCGCGCGCATGCTCGCCGCGCCCTTGCAGGCGCGTCTCGCGGTGCAGGGGCCGCATTCCTATGTCTCGCCCGACTGGTACGGGGTCGAGGACCAGGTGCCGACGTGGAATTACATTGCCGTGCACCTTGTCGGAGAGGTGAGCCTGCAGCCGCAGGACCGCCTGCGCGACCTGCTCGATCGTCAGTCGGCGGTGTACGAGGAAAGGCTTGCGCCCAAGCGGCCATGGACCTCCGGGAAGATGAGCGAGGGGGTGATGGAAAAGATGATGCGGCAGATCGTGCCCTGCGTCATGGCGGTGGCGGAGATCCAGGGGACGTGGAAGCTGAACCAGAACAAGCCGGAGGAGGTGCGCCTGCGGGCTGCCGGCGAGGTGGAGGCGCAGGGGCCGGGGCAGGAGGCCGCGGCACTGGCCGCCCATATGCGTGCCCCGGACGGATAGCGATGGACAGGGCGGCGGCACGGCCCTAGCCTGCCGCTCGAATGCTCAAGGGAGTCCCGCCAACATGAAACTGATCGCCGCATTGCCCTCGCCCTTCGTCCGCAAGGTGCGGGTGCTTCTGCACGAGACCGGCCAGACCGATGCGGTCGAGCTGGTGGAAATCTCGACCACGCCGATGAATACCGACGCGCAGGCCGCCGCCGCCAACCCGGTGGGCAAGATCCCGGCGCTGGTGCGCGAGGACGGGCCGGCGATCTATGACAGCCGGGTGATCTGCCGCTATCTCGACGACCGGTTCGGCGCGGAGCTCTACCCGCAGGCGCGGGTGTGGGAGACGCTGACGCTGGAGGCGACGGCGGACGCGATGATGGAGGCGGCGGTTCTGATGGTCTACGAGCACCGGGTTCGCCCGCCCGAGAAGGTGTTCGACGGTTGGATCGACGCGCAATGGGCCAAGGTGGCGCGCTGTGTCGAGGCGGTGAACGGGCGCTGGATGAGCCACCTGAACGGGCCGCTGGACATGAGCCATGTCGCCATCGGCTGTGCGCTTGGGTACCTGGATTTCCGCCACCCCGACCGGAACTGGCGCGAGGGGGCCGGGGCGCTGGATGACTGGTACGCGGTGTTCAGCGCGCGCGAGAGCATGAAGGCGACCGCGCCGGAGTGACCGGCGCGGTGCAGGGCCGTCAGGCGAGACGCGCCCGCAGCCGTGGCAGGCGCGAGAGCAGCACGAGGTCGAAGAGCAGCACCGCGATCAGGGTGAGCCCGGCCAGCGGGAAGGCCAGCGATACGACCAGCCCCGTCAGCACCGCGCCGCGCCAGAGCGGCAGGTCGGCGGGAAGGGGCGGCGGCGACAGGCGAAGCTGGCCGCGCGGGCGGCGTTTCCACCACATGACCACGCCGCTGATGCAGAGGAACAGCACCGACAGGCAGAAGGCGGTGTTGGCCAGGACGCTCCAGAGACCGAGCGTGCCCATGTGCAGGGCGATGCCCACCGCCATGGCCTTGCCGAACAGCGAGTAATCCTCGTAGCGCACATCGGCGAGGATTCGGCCGGTGTACCGGTCGATATGGGTGGTGCGGTCGGCCGTGGGATCGGTGCTGTCGGTGTTCATCGAATCGCGGCTGAGCGTCCAGACGCCGGTGTCGCCCCGCGGCAGGTTCATCTGGTAGCGCCCGTCGAAGCCGATCTGGCGGGCGAAGGCATCGACCGTGTCGAGGTTGAGCGGCGAGGCGAGCCCCTCGGTGCCGGCGTCGCTGCCAGAGGCGGGCATCGGTGTCTGTTCGAGCGCCCAGGGCACTTCCTTGGGCCCGTGGTTCATGCTGGCATGGGTGCTGTCCGAAAGCGGCACGTCGACGCCCCATTTGCCGGCCGGGAACTGGTTCCAGGCCTGTACGATCTTCTCGCCCCAGACGCCGGACCATGACAGGCCGGAAACGAGGAAGAAGATCAGGATGACCGAGACCCAGAGGCCCACGGCCCCGTGCAGCGCCCGCCATCCCGCGCGGCCGCGGCCGATGCGGGGCAGGAGCGCCTGGGCAAGGCCGGTGCCGCGCGGCCACCAGAGGTAGAGGCCGGTGGCGATCAGAACCATGCCGAGGGAGGCCGCGATCTCGATCATCCGGTCGCCGGTGACGCCCAGCAGCAGATCGCCGTGGATGTTGTCCATCAGGTCGTACCAGCCGCTGCGGCGCGGGAAGGTGGCGAGCACCTCGGCGGTGTAGGGGTCGAGGGCGACCATGGTGGCGGTGTCGTCGCGATCCACCCGGAAGATGGCGGCGAGGTCGGGCGCCCTCGGGGCCACGTATTGCACGAGGTGGCTGCCGGGCACGGCGGCCACGGCCGCGTCGGCCTGCACCGAGACGGCGAGGGGCGCCTCCCGCGGGGTGACGGGCAGGCGCTCGCCGTCGCGCCCGTCGATCCAGGCGATCCAGAGCATGGCCATGCCGGTCAGCGCGAGCATGATGAAGAAGGGGATGATGTAGAGCCCCGCGTAGAAGTGCCAGCGCCACGCGGCGCGGTAGAAGGGGGAGGCCGCCACGGGGGCGGAACGGTCACGCGCGGGCGTGCCGGTCAGGTCGGTCGAAACCATGGGAATAGTCCTCTGAAGGGGAAGGGAAGTGTCTTCGGATCAGAGGAGGCGCGGCGGGGCGCGCGGGGATTGCAGCAGGAACGGGGGTGCCACGCGGGCGGCGAAGGCGCGGATCTCGGCCTCGGCCGGGTGGGCCGTGGCGGGGTGCGGCAGGGCGGGGGCCGGCGCGGCGGTATCGGCGGCCAGGAGCTGTACCGACCAGTCGCAGCGCTGGTGGGTGCGCTCGACCGGGGTGCCGTTCTCGTCGAGCGTGACGGTGACGGTTTCACCGCCGGTACACAGGACCAGGGTCAGCGCCCCGTTCATCCAGGCGGGCATCGTCCCGGGGGCGAGGCCGGCATAGAAGGCGAAAAGCAGGACGAGACAGGCCCCGGGAAGCCGCAGGCGCCGGCGGTGCCGGCGGCCGCCTGTCATTTCTCGGGCCCTTGCATGTGCATGGCCGGGCCCCGTATCAGAAGCTGTAGCTGACGCCGAAGTTGATGGCGTGGGTGGTCAGCTCGGTGCTGAGGCGGCCGGGAAGCTGGCCGGGCACCGCCGGGTCGGCGTCGAGCGTGATGTCGTTGTCGGACCAGGTGATCTGGTACTCGCCGAAAAGCGCCCAGTGGTCGTTCAGCTCGTATTTCATGCCCGCGATCCCGCGCAGCGCGATGCCGGTCTGCTCGTAATCGAAGGTGCGGTTGGTGGCGCCGATCACCTGCGCGTCGACATGCGGGATGGCAAGGCCGACACCCGCGCCGAGATAGGGCGTGAAGTTCGAGCCCTTGAAGAAGCCGGGCCAGCGTTTCATCACGTTGGCGGTGATGATGTTGTGCCCGTCGGACAGCTCGAACCGGCCGAGACCGAGCGCGGCGAGATCGCCAGCCGAGGCATAGGCCTTGGTGTGCGTGCCCTCGACGCCGAAGCCGATGTTGTTGGTGTTCCACCACATGGCGCGGCCGCCGTAGTAGATCGGCGCCTCGAACGGCTTGCCGTCCCAGTTGAACTTGCGGCTGAACGCCGCGCCGCCGGGCAGGGTGCCGCTGCCGCGGCTGTCGGATACGCCCTGCCAGCCGAGATAGAGGCTGAGCTCGATTTCCGCTGCGGCCGGGCTGGCCAGCAGGACGAGGGCGGCGAGGGCGGATCTGGCGTAACGCAACATGAAGGGGGACTCTTTTTCCGGGGCGCGATTTCGGTTTCTGCTTACACGCCACCGCCCCGCGCCACAAGCGCGACAGATGAGCACCCCGGTCAAATCGTGGCGAATGTGCACTGGACGCCTCGCCAAAGCCCCGCTAAACAGCGGATCGGAAACGTGCCCGGCGCTCTTGCGCCGTGGTCATGTCATTGAGATGATGAACTTGGCCGGTTCCGGCTTGAGATATGGAGTAAACCTCGTGTCCCACGAAGAAGATCACGCAGGCACCCGTAGGGATTTCCTCTACTATGCCACCGCAGGCGCAGGTATCGTCACGACGGGGGCGGTCGTCTGGCCGCTGGTGAACCAGATGAACCCGTCTGCCGACGTCCAGGCGCTGAGCTCGATCCGGGTGGACGTTTCCGGCGTCTCGGCCGGGACGCAGCTGACGGTGAAATGGCTGGGCAAGCCGGTCTTCATTCGCCGCCGCACCGAGGAAGAGATCACCGCGGCCCGCGAGACCGACGTCTCGTCGCTGCCCGACGGGCTGGCGCGCAACGACAACCTGCCGCCCGACGCCCCCGCGACCGACGAGAACCGCTCGTTCGGCGAGACCGGCGAATGGCTGGTGGAAATGGGCGTCTGCACGCACCTCGGCTGTGTGCCGCTGGGCAATGCCGGCGATTTCGGCGGCTGGTTCTGCCCCTGCCACGGGTCGCACTACGACACGGCCGGCCGCATCCGCAAAGGCCCCGCGCCCGAGAACCTGCCGGTTCCGATCGCGGAATTCGTCGACGAAACCACGATCCAACTCGGATAAGGAAGCGCGCTCATGTCCGGAATTCCGCACGATCACTACGAACCGAAATCGGGCGCCGAGAAGTGGCTGCACAAGCGGCTTCCCATCGTCAGCCTGATGTATGACACGCTGATGATCCCCACGCCCAAGAACCTCAACTGGATGTGGATCTGGGGGATCGTCCTGACCTTCTGCCTGGTGCTGCAGATCGTCACCGGCATCGTCCTGGTGATGCATTACACGCCGCATGTCGACCTGGCCTTCGCCTCGATCGAGCACATCATGCGCAACGTGAACGGCGGCTACATGATCCGCTACCTGCACATGAACGGCGCCTCGCTGTTCTTCTTCGCCGTCTACATCCACATCTTCCGCGGCCTCTACTACGGCTCGTACAAGGCCCCGCGCGAGATCACGTGGATCGTCGGCATGCTGATCTACCTGGCGATGATGGGCACGGCCTTCATGGGCTACGTGCTGCCCTGGGGGCAGATGTCGTTCTGGGGCGCCACGGTGATCACCGGCCTGTTTGGCGCGATCCCGTTCATCGGCGAATCGATCCAGACCTGGCTGCTGGGCGGACCGGCGGTGGACAACGCCACGCTGAACCGCTTCTTCAGCCTGCACTACCTGCTGCCCTTCGTGATCGCCGCGCTGGTCGCCGTTCACATCTGGGCCTTCCACACCACGGGCAACAACAACCCCACCGGTGTCGACGTGCGCCGCAGCTCGAAGGCCGAGGCCGAGAAGGACACGGTTCCGTTCTGGCCCTACTTCGTCATCAAGGACGTCTTCGCGCTGGCGGTGATCATGGTGGTGTTCTTCGCCATCGTGGGCTTCATGCCGAACTACCTTGGCCACCCCGACAACTATATCGAGGCCAACGCGCTGGTGACGCCCGCGCATATCGTGCCGGAATGGTACTTCCTGCCGTTCTACGCGATCCTGCGGGCCTTTACCTCGGACGTGTGGGTGGTGATGCTGGCAAGCTGGATCACCGGCGGCATCGTCAACGCCAAGTTCTTCGGCGTGCTGGCGATGTTCGGTGCGATCGCGGTGATGGCGCTAGTGCCGTGGCTCGACACCTCGTCGGTGCGCTCGGGCCGCTACCGGCCGATGTTCAAGTGGTGGTTCTGGCTTCTGGTGATCGACTTCGTCGTGCTGATGTGGGCCGGGGCCATGCCGGCAGAGCCGCCCTATTCGACGATCTCGCTGATCGGGTCGGCCTACTGGTTCGCCTATTTCCTCGTGATCCTGCCGCTGCTTGGCGTGGTCGAGAAACCCGAGGCGCAGCCCGAGACCATCGAGGACGATTTCAAGGCCCATTACGGCAAAGCCGAAACGCCGGCCGAGTGAAGAAAGGACAAGGGACAATGTTGAAAAAGATTGCGATCTCCGCAGTTGCCGCCCTGGCCCTTTCGGGCTCGGGGGCGCTGGCGGCCGAGGGCGAAAGCCACGTGCATGACGTCGACTTCTCGTTCGAGGGGCCGTTCGGCTCGTTCGACCAGAACCAGCTTCAGCGCGGGCTCAAGGTCTATACCGAGGTCTGCTCGTCCTGCCACGGCATGCAATACGTGCCGTTCCGGACGCTGTCGGACGAGGGCGGGCCGCACCTGCCCGAGGACCAGATGCGGGCCTACACGGCGAATTTCGAGGTCTTCGACCCCGAGCTCGACGATTTCCGCACCGCGAAGCCGACCGACCACTTCCCCCAGTCGAACCTGGAAAACGCGCCGGACCTGAGCCTGATGGCCAAGGCGCGGGCCGGGTTCCACGGGCCCTACGGGACGGGCATGAACCAGCTGTTCAAGGGCATGGGCGGGCCGGAATACATCGTGTCGATCCTGACCGGCTATACCGGCGAGACCAAGGAAGAGGCGGGCACCACGCTTTACGAGAACACGGCCTTCCCCGGCGGCTGGATCGCGATGGCACCGCCGCTTTATGGCGAGGACGTGGAGTTCGACGACGACCATTCCAACGAGCTGCACCACGAGGCCGAGGACGTGGCCGCCTTCCTGACATGGGCCGCCGAGCCCAAGATGATGGCGCGCAAGCAGGCCGGGCTGGCCGGGGTGATCTTCCTGACGGTCCTGTCGGTGCTGCTGTACCTGACGAACAAGCGGCTCTGGGCGCCGATCAAGGGCAAGAAGACCGCCTGATCCGCAAGGCCAGAGACTCGAGAGACCCCCGCCCATTCCGGCGGGGGTTATCATTTGGCGGCGTTGAATGGGGGCGCTGTGCCTGGCGCCGACGTCCTTCGGGACGGTCAACGTCGACCCCGGGCGCATTTGGCCCGGGAAGACGCCGGGCAGGGCTCCCGGCTTCATCTTGCCGGAAATATTCCCGCCGGAGGCATTCGTCTCTTTTGGCCCGACAGCTCGGTCAGGGGGCCCAGCGGAGGAAGTTCGCGATCATGCGCAGGCCGGTGGACTGGCTTTTCTCGGGGTGGAACTGGGTGCCGACGATGTTGTCGCGGCCGACGACGGCGGTGACGTCGCCGCCATAGTCGCAATGGGCGAGGCGGTGGGCCGGGTCGGTGACCTCGAACTGGTAGGAGTGGACGAAATAGGCGTGGTGGCCGGTGTCGATGCCCTCGAAGATCGGGTGGGGGTGGTCGATCACGAGGTCGTTCCAGCCCATGTGGGGGATCTTGAGCGAGGGGTCCGAGGGCGCGATGGCGGCGACGGTGCCGGGGATCCAGTCGAAGCCGGCGGTCTCGGTGTATTCCAGCCCGCGTGTCGCCATCATCTGCATCCCGATGCAGATGCCCATGAAGGGGCGGCCGCCCTGGATGACGGCTTCCTCGATGGCTTCGAACAGGCCGCGGTGGTCGTAGAGTTCCTTCTGGCAGGCCGGGAAGGCGCCATCGCCGGGCAGGACCACGCGGGAGGCGCGGCGCACGGTGTCGGGGTCGGAGGTGACGGCGACCGCACCTGCGCCGGTCTCGGTCGCCATGCGCTGGAACGCCTTCTCGGCCGAGTGCAGGTTGCCGCTTTCGTAATCGACGATGACGGTGGTCATGGGGCTACAGCGCGCCCTTGGTCGAGGGGATCGCGTCGGCCTTGCGCGGGTCGGTCTCGACCGCGTCGCGCAGGGCGCGGGCGACGGCCTTGAAGGCCGCCTCGGCGATGTGGTGGCTGTTGAAGCCGTGCAGCGCGTCGACATGGAGGGTGATGCCGCCATGGGTGCTGAGCGCCTGGAAGAATTCGCGGACGAGCTCCGTGTCGAACGTGCCGATCTTGGGCGTGGGCAGGTCGACGTTCCAGACGAGGAAGGGCCGGCCCGAGAGGTCGAGCGCGGCGCGCACGAGGGCGTCGTCCATCGGCAGGAGGCAGGCGCCGTAGCGGGTGATGCCTTTCTTGTCGCCCACCGCCTCGCGCAGGGCCTGGCCTATGGCGATGCCCACGTCCTCGACGGTGTGGTGGTCGTCGATATGCAGGTCGCCGGTGCAGCGGATCTTCATGTCGATGAGCGAGTGGCGCGCGAGCTGGTCGAGCATGTGGTCGAAGAAGCCCACGCCCGTTTCGTTGTCATACTGGCCGGTGCCGTCGAGATCGATGGTGACGTCGATCTCGGTTTCCGCCGTCTTCCGGGTGATCTGGCTTGTGCGCATCGTTGAATCCGTCAGTGGTTTCGCGCCCTTATAGGCGGGCACGACGCGCAGGCCAAGGGCCTCATCCGGCGGCGGTGGTCAGGCGGCGGCGGCCTGGCTGCGCATCTCGGTCAGGATCTCGGCGGCGATCTCGAAGGAGCGGAGGCGGGCGGCGTGATCGTGGATCATGCCGGTGATCATCAGCTCGTCGGGCTGGAAGGTGTCGATCAGGGTGCCGAGCTGTTGCCGCACGCGGTCGGGGGAGCCTGTGGCGGAGCAGGCGAGCGCCTCGCGGACCTGGGCAAGGACGGGGGCGGGGATTTCCGCTTCGATGTCCTTGACCGGATGGGGCAGCTTGCCCGGCTTGCCGGTTCTGAGCCGGGCGAAGGCGAGAATCTGGGAGGAGCGGTGATAGGTCGCCTCTTCATCAGTGTCGGCGGCGCAGACGCCGGCGGCCATCATCAGGTGGGGCTTGTCGAGGAATTCGGAGGGGCGGAAGGTCTGGCGGTAGGTCGCGATCGCCTGTTCCAGCATGGCGGGCGCGAAATGGGAAGCGAAGGCATAGGGCAGGCCCAGATAGGCCGCGAGCTGCGCGCCGTAGAGGCTGGAGCCGAGAATCCAGACGGGCACATGGGTGCCGGTGCCGGGGATGGCGCGGACGGTGGAATTGTCGGGCATGTCACCGAGATAGGCGATGAGTTCCTGCACGTCCTGCGGGAAGCTGTCTTCGGGGGCCATGTGACGGCGGAGCGCGCGGGCGGTGGCCATATCGGTGCCCGGCGCCCGGCCGAGGCCGAGGTCGATGCGGTTCGGGTAGAGGGTGGCGAGCGTGCCGAATTGCTCGGCGATCACCAGGGGGGCGTGGTTGGGCAGCATGATGCCCCCCGCGCCGATGCGCATGGTTTTCGTGGCACCTGCAACGTGGCCGATGACGACGGATGTGGCCGCGCTGGCGATGCCGGGCATGTTGTGGTGCTCGGCCAGCCAGAAGCGGTGATAGCCGAGGCGTTCGGCATGTTGGGCGAGATCGACCGTGCCGGCCAGCGCGTCGGCGGCGGTTTTCCCCTCGGCGATGGGGGAGAGGTCGAGGAGCGAGAAATTCTGCATGGGAGGGCCTCCGTTCCCGGGGAAGCTAATCATCGCGGGGGGAGAGGCCAAGACCGGGGCGGGAGAAATCGGGGAATGGGGGTGATTCCAACGGGTGAGGTCGGGTATTGTGCGATTGGGCCGCTGAATTTGGCGCCTGCGCGGAATCGAGGGCGAAGCCCGCCGCGCATCGACGGGCCGTCCGGACGGCACGGCGATTTGGCGGGGGGAGTGCCACGCTCTGAGGTTGGATGTGTTTGGCCAGGATAAAGTGCCAATCATGACCGTCGGATCGCCGTACCACGGCCCAACGATGCGCGGCTTCTCAGGGTGGGGGATATCATTTGGGGGAGCAGGACGTCGTGGCGCAGCGTGCACGGAAACGGGGCGCGGCCGCGCGAGCGACGGTTTCCGGGGTATCAGTCTTGAATGGAAGAATTGGAGCGGGTGATGAGATTCGAACTCACGACATTTACCTTGGCAAGGTAACGCTCTACCCCTGAGCTACACCCGCATCCTTGGGTGAGGCGTGAGATATAAAGACTTGGGCGCCGCTGCAAGGGGAAAATGCAGGGGATGCGAGGATTTTTCGGCGGAAACCGGCGGGGTCAGACGAGGGCGTGGCCGATGAGGCCGAGGCCGGCGAGCGAGAGCATGGTGAAGGTGAGGACCATGCCGGCCTGGCGGAGCGGCAGGATCTGGGGCGTGGAGCCGAAGCCCACCGCATGAAGGAGGCGGCCGGCGAGCAGCGTGAGGCCGAGGAGGTGGAGCGCCCAGGCGGGGGCGCCCTGCAGTTCCGCCAGCAGCAGGAGGAGCAGGCCGAAGGGGGCGTATTCGGCGCAGTTGGCTTGCGTGCGGATGCGTTTGCGCAGCGCCTTGTCGCCGTCGTCGCCCAGCGAGATTTTCGAGGACCAGCGGTAGAAGATGACGCGGAAGCTGAGGACGATCAGCAGGAGGGCGAGGGCGCCCGCGTAGAGGGGGGTAAAGGTAAGGGGCAAGGGCGCAATCTCCGGTCAGGGTCTGGCCGAGGGTAGCGCGCCCTTGCGCAAGTGCAAGCGGGGCGTGGTTATTCCAGCTCGATCATCAGGTCCTTGGCGTCGATCTGGCTGCCGGGCTGGACGTGGATGGCCTTTACCGTGGCGTCATGCTCGGCATAGATGCCGGTTTCCATCTTCATGGCCTCGATAGTGAGGAGGGCGTCGCCATCCTTGACCTTCTGGCCCACCTGCACCGAGACGGAGGCGACGACGCCGGGCATCGGCGCGCCGACATGGTTTGCGTTGCCCGCCTCGGCCTTGGGGCGCTGGGTGGTCTGCGACTTGACCATGCGGTTGGGCACGCGGATGACGCGGGGCTGGCCGTTCAGTTCGAAGAAGACGCGCACGTCGCCGTCTTCGTTGGTCTCGCCCACGGCCTGAAGCAGGATCTCCATGGTCTTGCCCGGGTCGATCTCGACGCTGATCTCCTCGCCCGGTTCCATGCCGTAGAAGAAGGTCTTGGTGGGCAGGGTGCGGACCGGGCCATAGGTGCGGTGGCGGCCCATGTAATCGAGGAAGACCTTGGGATACATGAGGTATCCGTTGAGGTCCTCGCTGTCGACGGACTTGCCTTCCAGCTCCTTGACCAGCTTGTCGCGGGTTTCCTCGAAATCGACGGGTTCGAGGTGCTTGCCGGGGCGTTCGGTGTTGGGTTTCTCGCCCTTGAGCACCTTGTCGACGATCTTGTCGGGGAAGCCGCCCGGGGGCTGGCCGAGATTGCCGCGCATCATGTCGATAACGGAGTCGGGGAAGGCGACGTCCGTATCCGGGTCTTCGACCTGTTCGCGGGTGAGGCCCTGGCTGACCATCATCAGGGCCATGTCGCCGACGACCTTGGAGGACGGCGTGACCTTGACGATATCGCCGAACATCTTGTTCACGTCGGCATAGGTCTGGGCGACCTCGTGCCAGCGTTCCTCGAGGCCGAGCGAGCGGGCCTGGGCCTTGAGGTTGGTGAACTGGCCGCCGGGCATTTCGTGCAGGTAGACTTCCGATGCCGGGGCCTGAAGCCCGGCCTCGAAGGCCACGTATTGGGCGCGGACGTGTTCCCAGTAGTTCGACAAAGCCCGGACATGGGCGATGTCGAGGCCGGTGTCACGCTCGGTATGGGCCATCGCCTCGACAATCGAACCGAGGCAGGGCTGGGAGGTGCCGCCGGAGAAGGCATCCATCGCCGCATCGACCGCATCGACGCCGGCGTTGGCGGCGGCGAGGATGGTGCCGCCGGCGATGCCGGAGGTGTCATGCGTGTGGAAGTGGATGGGGATCGAGACCTCGTTCTTCAGCGCGGTGATGAGCTGGCGGGCGGCGGCGGGTTTGAGGAGGCCCGCCATGTCCTTTAGACCCAGCACGTGGGCGCCGGCGTTTTCCATCTCCTTGGCCATCGAGACATAGTACTTGAGGTCGTACTTGGCGCGGTCGGGGTCGAGGATGTTGCCGGTGTAGCAGATCGTGCCTTCGCAGATCTTGCCGGTGTCGATGACCGCGTCCATGGCGACGCGCATGTTCTCGACCCAGTTGAGGCTGTCGAAGACGCGGAAGACGTCGACGCCGGTTTCGGCGGCTTGCCGGACGAATTCCTGCACCACGTTGTCGGGGTAGTTGGTGTAGCCCACCCCGTTGGAGGCGCGGAGCAGCATCTGGGTCAGCAGGTTGGGCATGGCGGCGCGCAGCTCGCGCAGGCGCTGCCACGGACATTCCTGCAGGAAGCGATAGGCCACGTCGAAGGTCGCCCCGCCCCAGCATTCGACCGAGAAGAGTTGCGGCACGTTATGGGCATAGGCAGGCGCCACCCGGATCATGTCGATCGAGCGCATCCGCGTGGCCAGGAGCGACTGGTGCCCGTCACGCATGGTGGTGTCGGTCAGCAGCAGGCGATCCTGCGCCAGCATCCAGTCGGCCACCGCCTTGGCGCCCTGTTCTTCGAGCAGGGTCTTGGTGCCGGCGGGCGGTTCCTTGGCGTCGAGCTTCGGCGCTTTCGGCACCGGCGCGTCGGCCTTGGGCTTGGCCCTTCCTTGCGTTTCCGGGTGACCGTTCACCGTGATGTCGGCGATGTAGGTCAGCACCTTGGTGCCCCGGTCGCGCCGCTTGGCGAACTGGAAAAGCTCCGGTGTCGTGTCGATGAACTTGGTGGTGTATTCGTTCGACAGGAAGGTCGGGTGCTTCAGCAGATTCTCGACAAACGCGATATTGGTCGACACACCCCTAATACGGAATTCACGCAACGCACGGTCCATCCGGGCGATGGCGGCCTCGGGGGTTTGGGCGTGGGCCGTGACCTTTGTGAGCAGCGAATCGTAATACCGGGTGATGACCCCGCCGGAATAGGCGGTGCCGCCATCGAGCCGGATGCCCATGCCGGTGGCCGAGCGGTAGGCGGTGATGCGGCCGTAGTCGGGGATGAAGTTGTTGAGCGGGTCCTCGGTGGTGATCCGGGTCTGGAGGGCGTGGCCGTTCAGGGTGATCTCTTCCTGGCTGGCCTTGCGGGTGGCCTCGGCCAGGGTCTTGCCCTCGGCGATCATGATCTGGGCCTGCACGATGTCGATGCCGGTCACCTCCTCGGTGACGGTGTGTTCGACCTGCACCCGGGGGTTCACCTCGATGAAGTAGAACTGCTCGGTTTCCATATCCATCAGGAACTCGACCGTGCCGGCGCATTCGTAGTTCACGTGCTTGCAGATCTTGTAGCCGAGTTCGCAGATCTCGGTGCGCTGGGCGTCGGTGAGATAGGGCGCGGGGGCGCGTTCGACGACCTTCTGGTTGCGGCGCTGGACCGAGCAGTCACGCTCGAACAGGTGGTACATGTGGCCGTGCTTGTCGCCGAGGATCTGGACCTCGACATGGCGGGCGCGGGTGATCATCTTCTCGAGATAGCCCTCGCCGTTGCCGAAGGCGGCGAGCGCCTCGCGGCGGCCTTCGAGCACCTTTTCCTCGAGCTCTTCGGGCTTGGTGACGGGCCGCATGCCGCGGCCGCCGCCGCCCCAGGAGGCCTTGAGCATCATCGGGTAGCCGATTTCCTCGGCCTGCTTGCGGATGACGCCCATATCCTCGCCCAGCACCTCGGTCGCGGGGATGACGGGCACGCCGGCCTCGACCGCGACGCGGCGGGCGGAGGCCTTGTCGCCCAGGGCGCGCATGGTCTCGGCGCGGGGGCCGATGAAGGTGATGCCGTTGGCGGCGCAGGCATCGACGAAATCGGGGTTTTCCGACAGCAGGCCATAGCCCGGGTGGATGGCATCGGCGCCCGACAGCTTGGCGACGCGGATGATCTCGTCGATCGAGAGATAGGCCTGGACGGGGCCCATGCCCTCGCCGATGCGGTAGGCCTCGTCGGCCTTGAACCGGTGGAGCGAGAGCTTGTCTTCCTCGGCGAAGATGGCGACCGTGCGCTTGCCCATTTCATTGGCCGCGCGCATCACGCGGATCGCGATCTCGCCGCGGTTGGCGATGAGGATTTTCTTGAAGTCAGCCACCGGCCCGCCCTCCTGACATGCAGTCCATTCCCGGTGATGCCGCCCCGCGCGCAATGAAATTGCCGCAGTGCAGCACCGCTTTGCGCATCTTGTAAGATTTGTGAAGGCTTTGCGCAATGGCGGTGCGCGGCGAATTACCCTTTCGCGAGAATTCCTGCCCGATCGGGGAGGGGGAATTACCCGGTGCGGGGCCGGGGAAAGGGCCTGTTTTCAGGAGGTTGGCGTCGGGGTATAGGCTGGGGCTCTGGCCGGGCCGGGTGGGGCCATCACCCGGCCGCGCACCTCTGGCAGGGTGCGGATGCCGAGCTGGCCCATGTTGGCCTGAAGGTCGGATTTGAGAATATGGGCGAGGTGGCCGGGGCCGGCGGGGCCGAGCGCGGCCAGCGCGTAGTGCCAGCCCCGGCCCATCATGACGTAATCGGCGCCAAGGGCGATGGCGCGCAGGATGTCGAGCCCGCCCTCGACGCCGCCGTCGAAGACCAGCGGCAGGGAGGTGGCGGCGCGGACCAGCGGCAGGGCGTCGATGGTGGCGGGCGCCGCGTCGAACTGGCGGCCGGCATGGTTGGAGACCCAGAGCGCGTCGGCGCCTTCAGCCTCGAGGCGCTTGGCGTCGTCGGGGTTCATGACGCCCTTGACGATGAAGGGCCCCTCCCACGCGTCGCGGAGCCAGCGCAGGTAGTCCCAGTCGGGGGAGGTGCGCAGCAGGTAGCCTGCGTGCTTGTTCGAGGGCAAGCCCTTGGTATTGGGGGCATAATCGTCGATCATCCGCATCCTTGGCATACCGCGTTTCGCCATGCCGAGGGCCCAGGCGGGGCTGCTGGCAATATGGGCGAGGAGGCGGGGCGTGATCCGGGGCGGCTGGGTCAGGCCGGAGCGGACCTGGCGTTCGCGGCGGGAGCCGACGGGCACGTCGACGGTGAGGATGAGGGTGCGGAAGCCGGCGGCTTTCGCGCGTTTCAGCATGTCGGTGCGGATCTCGGGGTCGCGGGGCGGGTACATCTGGAACCAGCCGTGATCGCCCAGCACGGGGGCGACGTCTTCCGGGGTCTGGCTGGCGACGGTGGAGAGGCCGTAGGGGATGTTCGCCTTTGCGGCGGCGCGGGCGAGGTGGCGCTCGGCGTCGGGCCAGACAAGGCCCGACATGCCCACCGGTGAGATGCCGACGGGGAGGCCGTAAGTGGTTCCGAGGAAAGGGATTTCCGTGGAACACTCCATCTCGCCATGGAGGATGGAGGGCATGAGCTGCACCGAGTCGAGGCCGGTGCGGTTGCGGCGGCTGGTGGCCTCGGTTCCGGTGCCGCTGTCGAGGAATTCCCAGACGAAATGCGGCAGGCGGCGGCGGGCGCGGGCGCGCAGGTCGGAGAGGGCGGGATATGCGGTGTCGAGGCTCATGGAAGAGAGCGATAGCAAGCGGCGGCGGGGGGCGGAAGAGGGAATGGTGACGGCGGCGGATTCTGCGATGCGGCGCGAATCATGGTTAACGGCGTTGTTTTGAAGGGGAAGGGACGTCGGTATCACGTCGGTATCTTGTCGGTATCGCGTCGGTGCGGGGGGCTGTGGGGTGAAGGGTTGATGTGGCGTTCCGGGCGCAACATGCGAGATGTTGTGGCGGGCGCAACGGGGGGCGGGCGGAATTTTGGAAAATTCCGGGTCGGAAAATTCGAATTTTCCGGCGCGGGTGGAGAGGTGGGGTGGCGCGGAATTTGCGCAAATTCCGGGGCTGGAAAATGCGCATTTTCCATACCGTTTTCCGCGCGGAAAACGGGAGGTTGGTGGATGCCGGCGGGGTGGCGGATTTGGTGGGCTTAGGATTGGATATTTTTGCCAAGAAGAAGCGGTTGCGGAGTGAGGGTTGGAGAGGTTGGCGATGGGTTGTTCCGTGGGCCGGGGCGGCGACAGGAAAAATCATCGGCGGAGCGGGGAACACTTGGAGAACATCGGCTTTCCCTCGGCGGCGTTGCGCGCTATTCTGGGGGCATGAGCAGTTTCGACGAGTCCGACGCCTTCGAGGGCGCTTCGCTGGCCGCCCGGGCGATGGCGGCGCGGCCTGCGCCGTACCTGGATGACCTGAACCCTGCACAGCGGGAAGCGGTGGAGGCGCTGGATGGTCCGGTGCTGATGCTGGCCGGCGCCGGGACGGGGAAGACCAAGGCGCTGACGACGCGGCTGGTGCATCTGCTGAACACCGGGCGGGCAAGGCCGAACGAGATATTGTCGGTGACCTTCACCAACAAGGCGGCGCGGGAGATGAAGCTGCGCGTGGGCCGGTTGCTGGGCGAGACGGTGGAGGGGATGCCGTGGCTGGGCACGTTCCACTCGATCTGCGTGAAGCTTCTGCGGCGGCATGCGGAGCTGGTGGACCTGAAGTCGAACTTCACGATTCTCGATACGGATGACCAGTTGCGGCTTCTGAAGCAGCTGGTGCAGGCGGCGGGGATCGATGACAAGCGCTGGCCGGCAAGGCAGCTGGCCGGGGTGATCGACCACTGGAAGAACCGGGCGTGGACGCCGGACAAGGTGTCGGCCGCCGAGGCCTCGGCCTATGACGGGAAGGGCGTGGCGCTGTACCGGCAGTACCAGGAGCGGCTCAGGGAGCTGAACGCGGTCGATTTCGGCGACCTGCTGTTGCACATGGTGGTGATCTTTCAGAACCACGAGGATGTGCTGAAGCAGTATCAGCGGTGGTTCCGGTACATCCTCGTGGACGAGTACCAGGATACCAACGTGGCGCAGTACCTGTGGCTGCGGCTGTTGGCGGGCGGGCACAAGAATATCTGCTGCGTGGGCGACGACGACCAGTCGATCTATGGCTGGCGCGGGGCCGAGGTGGGCAACATCCTGCGCTTCGAGAAGGATTTTCCCGGTGCCACCGTGGTGCGGCTGGAGCAGAATTACCGCTCGACGCCGCATATCCTGGCCGCGGCGGGGGGCGTGATTTCCGGCAACAAGGGGCGGCTTGGCAAGGAGCTTTGGACCGAGGTAGACGAGGGCGAGAAGGTTCGGCTGATCGGCCATTGGGACGGCGAGGAAGAGGCGCGCTGGATCGGCGAGGAAATCGAGTCGATGCAGGGCGGGACGCGGGGGATGCGGCCGTTCTCGCTGGACGAGATGGCGATTCTGGTGCGGGCGAGCCACCAGATGCGGGCGTTCGAGGACCGGTTCCTGACGATCGGGTTGCCCTACCGGGTGATTGGCGGGCCGCGCTTCTACGAGCGGATGGAGATCCGCGATGCGATGGCCTATTTCCGGCTGGTGGTGAGCCCGGCGGATGATCTGGCGTTCGAGCGGGTGGTGAACACGCCGAAGCGGGGGCTGGGGGACAAGGCGCAGCAGAAGATCCAGGTGACGGCGCGGCAGAATGGCGTGTCGCTGGTGGAGGGCGCGGCGATCCTGCTGGAAGAGAAGGGGATTTCCGGCAAGGGGGCGGCGGAGCTGGGCCGGCTGATCGAGGGCTTGCGGCGCTGGGGCCGGATGGCCGGGGATCCGAGCATGAGCCATATCGAGCTGGCCGAGGTCGTGCTTGACGAGAGCGGCTATACCGAGATGTGGCAGAACGACAAGACACCCGAGGCGCCGGGGCGGCTTGAGAACCTCAAGGAACTGGTGAAGGCGCTGGAGGGGTTCGAGAACCTGCAGGGGTTCCTGGAGCATGTCAGCCTCATCATGGACAACGAGAACGAGGAGCAGGGCGAGAAAGTGTCGATCATGACGCTGCACGCCGCCAAGGGTTTGGAGTTTCCGGCCGTGTTCCTGCCGGGCTGGGAGGACGGGCTGTTTCCGTCTCAAAGGTCGATGGACGAGAGCGGGTTGAAGGGGGTCGAGGAGGAGCGGCGGCTGGCTTACGTGGGGATCACTCGGGCCGAGGAGCTGTGCACAATTTCCTTTGCGGGGAACCGGCGGGTCTATGGGCAGTGGCAGAGCCAGATGCCGTCGCGGTTCATCGACGAATTGCCGGAGGATCATGTCGACGTGCTGACGCCGCCGGGGCTTTATGGCGGGGGCTATGGCGCCGCCGGGCTGGGCGGCAGCGGGATCGAGACGCGGGCGGCGGAGGCGGACGGGTACAACTCGCCCGGCTGGCGAAGGTTGCAGGCGCGGGCCGGGCAGAGGCCGTTGAGCCAGCCGCGGGAATCGAAGGCGAGCGTGATCGACGCGCAGGCGGTGAGCAGCCACACGGTGGGCGAGCGGGTGTTTCACCAGAAGTTCGGATACGGGGCCATCATCGCGATCGAGGGCGACAAGCTGGAGATCGATTTCGAGAAGGCGGGGGTGAAGAAGGTGGTCGCCAAGTTCGTCACCGGGGCGGATGATATTCCGTTTTGAGGGGTAGCGTGTGGTGGGTTGGCACCCACCCTGCCTGCGTTATTTGAGCGCGTGAATAAACTTTTCCTTACAGGAGCGGCAGGGGTTGGGATAACCTGAACCGGGCGCGCGGCGCGGGCGGTTTGATCGCGATCAATGCGGAGGCGGCCCCGGGGACGCAGGATGGCGCGTCAATCGGAGGGTGAGCATGTCGACCGTACGCGAGGAATTCGAGATTGCCCGCAAGCACACGCCGGAGTTCGGCGGGCGGACCTTGTGGCTGGAGGCGGGGATGTTCGCCTTTGCCATTGCCGCCACTTGGCTGACGCTGGCGGGGCATATCCCGCTCTGGGCCGGGATGGTGGCCAACACCGTGTTTATCTACGGGATCTACACGGTGGTGCACGAGGCGGTGCATGCCAATATCAGTTCGCGCAGGAAGGATCTGCGCTGGGTCGATACGGTGGCGGGGACGATCGCCTGTGCGCCCTTGTGGCTGTTCTATCACCAGCACCGGCGGCAGCACATGGCGCATCACGCGCATACGAACGAGGCGAGCGATCCGGATCTTTATGCCAAGGGGTCGTTCCCGGTGTGGATCTTCGTGAAGCTTCCCGCCGCGCTGATCAACTATTTCAACCCGGTGGCGCAGTACCGGGAGTGCAAGCGGTTCGGCTGTACCGAGCGGGAGGTGGTCTATACCTTCGTGACCTTCGCGATCTACAGTGCCGCGCTGATCGGGGCGGTGGCGGCGGGGTACTGGAAAGAGGTGCTGTTGCTGTGGTTCGTGCCGTGGTGGGTGGGGCAGACGGTGATGCTGACCTTCTTCACCTGGACGCCGCACCATGACCATACCGAGACGGGGCGGTACCGGAACACGCGGGTGTCGCTGTTTCCCGGGGCCAATGTGTTGTTGCAGGGCCAGAATTACCACCTGATCCACCACATGGCGCCGAGCGTGCCCTATTACCGTTACAAGCCTGTCTTCGACGAGATGCGGCCGCTGCTGGAGCGGAACAACGTGCGGATCGAGGGGATCTGGCCCGACCCGGCGAACGAGCATCCGCCGGGCGCGCATCCGGCGGAGTGAGTGTCATGAAGGTGAAGGCTGTCGTCATCACCGGCAAGGGCGGGCCG
>Ga0189287_100106_pt1 | contig 67016 bp, 62 predicted proteins | sample UW86minimetaG_FD_130319 | JGI IMG/M metagenome (GOLD analysis project Ga0189287, IMG submission 130319) | Marine microbial communities from the Costa Rica Dome - UW86 mini metaG | ecosystem: Environmental > Aquatic > Marine > Oceanic > Photic zone | place: Costa Rica: the Eastern Pacific...
ACTTTCCGGCGGCCAACGCCAGCGATTGGCGATCGCGCGTGCGATCCTCAAGAATGCCCCCATACTCTTACTTGATGAGGCCACATCATCACTTGATACAGAATCTGAACGTCATGTGCAGGATGCGCTTGATCATTTGATGAAAGATCGGACGACCCTGGTCATCGCTCATCGACTTTCGACCATTGTTGATGCTGATATCATATACGTCATTCAGGATGGCAGAATCATCGAGATGGGCTCGCATAGCGAACTTATCGAAAAGGGTGGCGCCTATGATAAACTTTATGCCCTGCAGTTTGCAGCTGAAGCTGAAAGCTCCATGAATACTGAAAAGGGCTGATCCCTCGTGCGTGCGCTAAAATCCCTGATTAAAAAAATTCTCAAAAGCGACGCGGTCTTGCTCACGGCTTGCTGGTTCGCCGCTCAGTATATCAGACTTGCCTGGTACAGTGGTCGTTGGGATGTAAAAGGCAAAGAGAATATCGACAGGTTCTATGATGCAGGTCAGCCCTGTATTGTTTGTCTTTGGCATGGGCGTTTGTTGATGACCACATTTGGCTGGCAAAAGGATCGCCCTTTGAAAATGTTGATCAGTGCGCACCGTGACGGGAAACTTATTGCGAATACTGTGAAGCACGTCGGCATCGATCATATCACTGGATCGACATCCAAAGGCGGCACAGCGGCATTACGCACCGCACTTCGCTGTTTGAAAACGGGTGAATATGTTGGCATCACACCGGATGGGCCACGTGGCCCACGTATGCGGATATCCCCCGGCGTGATGAGCCTGGCAAAACTATCGGGCGTGCCGGTTGTCCCCATAACGTTCAGTGTAAAGCGTGGAAAATACTTCTCTTCCTGGGACCGGTTTCTACTCGCCTATCCGTTTTCGCGCGGTATCATCCAATGGGGAGAGCCGGTCACTGTGGCACGAGATGCTGACGAAGATGCCCTAAACGAAGCGCGGGAACGCTTAGAAGAAATAATGAACAATTTGACCCGGAATGCTGACGAATATATTGGGCGAGCTCCGGTCGAACCTGCACCACCGATTGAGCGTGCATCATGATTCTATCCCTTTACCGACTCGCCACGTCGATTGGCGCTCCGCTGATCTCGATGTATCTAAAAAAACGGATCAAGCGGGGAAAAGAAGATGCAGCCCGGTTTCATGAACGCCTGGGCCGCCCAGAGATTGAACGACCCAAAGGACACCTGGTGTGGATGCATGGCGCAAGTGTTGGCGAGTCCCTTTCCATGCTCCCGGTCATCGACGAGATTGTTTCTCGCGCCAACGCCCCAAGCGTTCTTGTAACGACGGGCACAGTTACTTCCGCCAGATTGATGCGCGAAAGATTACCCGACGGTGCTATTCATCAGTTTGTGCCTGTTGATCGCTTACCATACGTCATGGAATTTCTGGATCACTGGAAACCGGATGTCGCCTTATGGTGGGAGTCAGAATTGTGGCCAAACCTGATCACTGAGACACATTATCGTAAAACGCCGATGATCCTGGTGAATGCCCGGATGTCGCCGCCGTCCTTTAAGCGATGGCAGCGCTGGAAAAGATTTGCACGGTCTTTGCTGGGGAAATTTGATCTCGTGCTTGCGCAATCAGACACGGATGTCAGTCGTTTTCGGGCATTGGGCGCTGAGCATGTAGAGCGCATGGGAAATATGAAGTTCGCGGTCCCACCTCTGCCGTGTGATGAAGGTACACTCGCCGAAATCCGGTCTCGGGCTGGACTGCGTCCAATGTGGTTGGCAGCAAGCACGCATGCCGGCGAGGAGGAAATTGCCTGGCAGGTTCATCAGCATGTCAGCAAACAAAACCCCGAACTTTTGACAATTATCGCCCCGCGCCACCCAGATCGGGGCGCCGAGATCGCTGAAATGCTCCGGGAGAACGGTGCGATCGTTGCCGTGCGATCCAATAGTGAGCCTATCACCCCTGAGACAATGATTTATCTGGCAGACACTATGGGTGAACTCGGGTTGTTCTTCCGGCTGTCACCCATTGTATTTATGGGGAAGTCGCTTGTGCCTGCTGGTGGTCAAAACACGATTGAACCATCACGATTGGGTGGTGCCGTTATTACCGGCCCTCACTTCTGGAATTTTGACGAGATCACGCGACTGATGGTTGATGCCGGTGGCCTTGAGATCGTGCAAGACGCTGACGGGTTGGCCAGAACAGTGGCCCGAGATTTAGCCGAACCTGCCGTAGCTCAAGCGCGCGCCGAGGCCGCCCATCGGTTCGCAGAAAAAGAGTCGCAGGTTCTTGAGCTGTTTATGGATCGTATCTCGCCCTTGCTTGATGCTGCAGAGGTCACGGATCGTGCGCGCGCCTGAATTTTGGCATATGCGCAACGCCCGCGGGCTTGCGGGTGCACTTGCAATTGTGCTGTCTCCCCTAGGCTGGGTATATGGTGCCATAACCTCAATGCGCGCGTCCAGGGCGCCAGAGTATGCGGCTCCTGTGCCTGTAATCTGCATTGGTAATGTTGTTATGGGTGGCGCGGGCAAGACTTTGGTCTGTGCTGATCTTGCGAAACGGCTAAGTGCCAAGGGCCAGAAGCCACACATCATAATGCGCGGTTATGGGGGCCTTACCCTTGCCCCGACACAAGTGGACCTTAACGTACATGGTGCGAATGACGTCGGCGACGAGCCGCTTCTTTTGGCGCGGCTGGCGCCAACGTGGGTAGGACGCAATCGCGCCGAGGTCGCGAAGCGTGCTTGCGAGGCTGGCGCATCCGTCATTGTAATGGATGATGGATTTCAAAATTCAACGTTGGCAAAGACACTTAGTTTACTCGTCGTAGATACCGCATACGGCTTTGGGAATGGTCGCGTTTGCCCAGCCGGGCCATTACGAGAAACCGTCAACAGTGCGATTGCACGGGCTCATGGCGTCATTGCATTGGGGAATGTGAATGCTGACTTAAAGTTCGATTTACCAACATTTGCCGGACACACAAATGCGGCGACGCTTGCACCGGATATTCAGGGGAAGCGCGTCATCGCTTTTGCAGGTATTGGCCGACCGGAAAAGTTCTTCGACACACTAAAGGCTGCTGGAGCAGAATTGGTTGAGACTATTTCTTTCCCGGATCATCATCCTTTTCTGAGCTCTGAAGTTGAGGACATTTTATCAAAAGCCTCCGCCAACAATTGTATCGTCGTTACGACAGAAAAAGACATTGTCCGAATCCCGGCCGAGTTCCGCACGCACATTATATCGTTCCCCGTACAATTGAATTGGGAACACGAAGATGCATTTGAGCGCTTTATTCTTGAACGCGCCGGGCTAAGCTAAAGCTATGCTCCGCCCTGCAACATCATTCGAACAGTTTGTTCGTCACCCGCTCGAAGCTATTGGCGCAATGATTGTCTGGGCCGTATTTCGAGTTTTACCACTGAATTGGGCTTCGTCTCTTGGCGGGTGGTTGGCACGCACCGTTGGACCGAAATTGAGTTTGAGCATGCGCGCGGACCAGAATATCCGTCGTGCATTCCCAGACATTGACGACAAAAGTGTCGAAGAAATTATTTTCGGCATGTGGGACAATCTGGGCCGCACGGTTGCCGAATTTCCGCATCTGTCTTCGTTCAAATTCGATGGCGAAACACCACGAATTCAAATTACTGGCCGCGAACATTTAATCTCATTTCGTGATGATGATAAGCCAGGGTTTTTCGTTAGCGCGCACATTGGAAACTGGGAATTAGCGCCACTCACAGCATTTGCGCACGACGTACCAGCGCTCTTTGTGTACCGCGAAGCGAATAATAGATTGGTTGAAAAGCTCTATATGCAGGGCCGAAAACTCTATCAAGATATGATGATTCCTAAAGGCAGCGAAGGCGCTAAACAAACCATCAAAGCACTTAAGGAAGGCAAACACGTCGGTGTCCTCGTTGATCAGAAAATGAACGACGGGATCGCGGTTCCTTTCTTTGGCATTGATGCGATGACGGCACCTGCTGTCGCACAATTAGCACTAAGATTTGATTGCCCTGTCCTTCCCGCAAGAGTGATCCGTGAAAAAGGTGCAAATTTCCGAGTAGATATTGCCGCACCGATTTATCCCAAGAATACTGGCGATAAAGTTCACGATACCAGGCAATTTATGATCGAAATAAATGAGATCATCGAAAGCTGGGTGCGCGAACACCCTGAGCAGTGGCTTTGGCTTCACAATCGCTGGCCAAACACTTAACGCGGCATCTCGCCCAAGAGCACCTCTGGATCAATCGGCGTTAAATGATGCGTAACGCCAAAATGCAAATGCGGCCCAGTTGCACGGCCGGTTGCGCCAATAGCGCCAATGACGTCACCTTTCGTGACCCGCATCCCTTCAGTAACCGTTGTCTTGCTCAAATGAATATATACGGAACGCAATCCCAACCCATGGTCTATGAGGACAGTCTTGCCATTGAAGAACATTCCGGCATGAACAAATGCCACACGCCCCCCTGCAATAGCACGCACGGGCGTGCCCGTTGGTGCCGCAACATCAGTTCCAAAATGAGGCCGCCTTGGCTTTCCATTGAGAATACGTTGAGACCCATAAACGCCTGATAATCGACCCGTAACCGGCCAGGCAAATCCATCAAGATAATGTGGTGATGGATCGCTCGCACGTTTGGCCTTTGTTATAAGCGCCTTTTCCTTGGTGATCCGGGCAATGGCCTTTGGGTCAGGTGTCACTTTCTTCCCTGGGAGCCCATTGATGCGCTCAATCTTAAAGTTCCGGTCGACAATGTTAATTTCTAGCCGGGCTGTTTGTTCATCTAACTTAATCTCCAGATATTTCGGGCCTGCACTGTCTCGACCAAAGCCAAGCAGAAAGTGCCCTTCATCAGAAACCAGAACAGCATTGTTATCCAAAGTTATGCGGGCGTTTGGGTGTGTTTTGCCAAACATCAAACCGCCCTCGACGGCTTCACCCGTCAACGTAAGAGGAATTTCCGCACGCGCGGCAAATGCAAACAGACACACAAACAGAACAATCCAGCGCATCAAAGTAATGATCCCTGCGGGTCATCGTCCGTATTCTTTGAAACCAGTTTCCGTTTGGTGCTTTTAACTGCTTTGCCGCCAACAATTCGTGCAGCCTCAGTTCCATCTTTCAGACGAATATTCACATCATCACCGGATTTCAATTGCGTAACGGACGTCAACGGTGCGCCTGAAGCACTTGTAACCAGCGCGAACCCGCGATCCAACACACGTTCATAGGAATAACTCTCTAGGAGCTGACTTAGGTGCCCTAACGAATTTCGCCGCTGTTTAATTTGCGCTGCAATGGCACGGGTCAGGTCTTCGCTTTCACCGCGCACGCGTCGCCGGGCCTGCAAGATCATCTGATCTGGCTTTGGTATCCTTGCGGGAATTCGTGCATTGCGCTGCCGTAACCCGGCACGCAAACCATTTGCCAGACGTTCGGTCCAGTCATCAAGACGTTGAGATGCATCTTCAATGACGCGCCGAAGATTCGGCAAACCACGCGAAAGGCTTTCAACATCCCGTTTGGCCGCCTCAGTTTGGCGTCGTACCGCACGTATCAAACGTCCTTCGCAGTCTGCTACTTGCGCCATCACATCAGAACGCACTGGCACCGCCATTTCTGCAGCAGCTGTGGGCGTCGGTGCGCGTTGGTCGGACGCCAGATCGATTAACGTCCAATCCGTCTCGTGTCCCACAGCGGATATCAGTGGGATGAAACTCTCCGCCGCGGCACGTACAACCGCTTCTTCATTGAATGCCCACAAATCTTCGAGCGATCCACCTCCACGCGCAACGATCAGCAAATCTGGACGCGGTATATTTCCATCCTCATTCAGTTCATTGAATCCACGGATAGCGGACGCAATCTGATCAGCCGCTCCCTCACCTTGAACCAGAACCGGCCACACCAGGACATGACGCGGAAACCGATCATTCAAGCGATGTAATATATCGCGAATGACGGCGCCCGTTGGGGAAGTAACCACACCAATAACCTGTGGGAGATAAGGCAATAGCTGTTTACGGGCATCGTCAAACAAGCCCTCTGCGGCGAGCGCACGTTTCCTGTCTTCGAGAAGCTTGAGAAGTGCCCCCTCGCCCGCCAATTCCATCGTCTCAACAACGAGTTGGTATTTGGAACGCCCCGGATAGGTTGTTATCCGACCTGTCGCGATGACTTCCATACCGTCTTCGGGTCGCATAGCCAGACGCGCTGCCGTTCCGCGCCAGCACACACCATCCATGACCGCGCTGTCGTCTTTCATGGCAAAATACAAATGGCCTGAGGCTGCTCGCTTAAACCCGGATATCTCGCCCCGGATGCGGACATGCTGAAACGCACCTTCGACCGTTGATTTGACGAGACCAGACACTTCGGTCACAGAAAAAATCGGAACGTTATCGCCATTCATATCGATGGATGTATCATCATTCATGACTAGATTGTATGTCTTAACATTGAGGCGATGACAACCGCCGAGATTCCGTGCACATAATAGCTTGGTTGTCGTTTAAAGGAGATGAGAGATGAAAGTATTATTGGTCGGTAGTGGCGGACGAGAGCATGCGTTGGCCTGGGCCATATCAAAATCTCCTAAACTTACCAAACTGTATGCTGCACCCGGCAATGCCGGGATCGCCAACTGCGCTGAATGTATTGATGTTTCAGCCGAAGACATCCCGGCAATCTGCAAGGCCGTTGAGGACCTTGGCATTGAATTTGTTGTGGTCGGCCCTGAAGCGCCACTTGTTGACGGTCTGGCGGATCGCATCGAAGCTATGGGATTACCTGTTTTCGGCCCATCAAAGGCAGCGGCTGAACTCGAAGGCTCCAAAGGAATGATGAAGGACCTTTTGGCAAAATACGACATTCCAACAGCCGATTATCAACGTTTTGATGAGCCAGATGCGGCAAAGGAATTCATCCGAGTAAAGAACCACCCTGTCGTCGTTAAGGCAGATGGCCTGGCTGCGGGGAAAGGTGTGATCCTGAGTCATACCCTGAATGAAGCATACGCTGCCGTTGATCAGATCATGATTGAAGAAGCATTTGGCGACGCCGGGCAGGAGATCGTCATCGAAGAGTTCTTAATCGGCGAAGAAGCCAGCTTCTTTGCCCTATGCGATGGCGAGCGTGCCATCCCATTGGCGGGCGCACAGGATCATAAACAGGTCCACGATGGCGACCATGGACCAAATACAGGTGGAATGGGGGCCTATACACCTGCTCCGGTCCTCGATGATGCAATGGAAAAGCGTATCATGGACGAAGTCATCAATCCGACGGTTGAAGCCATGGCCAAAGAGGGCAAGCCCTATAAAGGCGTTCTTTTTGCCGGCCTGATGATTGGTGAAGACGGCCCAAAGGTCATAGAATTCAATGTCCGGTTTGGAGACCCAGAGTGCCAGCCCATCATGGCGCGCTTAAAATCGGATGCGCTTGAAATGCTGCTCGCTGCCGCTGAAGGCAATCTCGATAAACTCAAACTAAAATGGGATCCACGCGCTGCAATGACTGTTGTTCTGGCGGCTGAAGGATATCCTGGGAAATATCTGAAAGGCACGCCCATAAACGGCGTTGAGGAAGCTGATGCCATCAAAGACGTGATGGTTTTTCACGCTGGCACAGCAATGGATGAGGATGGGCAATTGGTCTCTAACGGCGGTCGCGTGCTGGGCGTTACTGCGCTTGGCGAGACTGTCGAAGCCGCACAAAAATTGGCATACAAAGCCGTCGACACAATTGATTGGCCTAAGGGCTTTTGTCGGCGTGACATTGGATGGCGCGCAATTGGCCGATAATCAAGTGGCAGATTGAGGTCGGGCTGACTATATGCTTAAGCAAACAACTACTTTGACGAGGAACCATCATGGACGAGAAAACACTGATCGAAATACAGGCCGACGCTTTTCGCGGACTTGTGAAACATCTGCAAAAAAGAACTGACGCACAAAATATTGATATTATGAATACCGCAGGATTTTGCCGGAACTGTCTGTCTAAATGGCTGGTTGCCGCCGCTGAAGCACGTGGAGAAGAACTCTCAAACGATGATGCGCGGGAGATGGTCTACGGCATGCCCTATAGCGAGTTTAAGGACAAATACCAAGAGCCCGCATCTGATGAACAAAAAGCGAAATTTGATGCAACGCGGCCCCTTCATGCAGATATCTCAGGTCACAACTGAGCATGGATAACCTGCCACCGCCCATGGCGGCCCAAAGACCTAACTTTTGGCAAAATTCCGGCTTTGGGTTGCTCGCACGTGATGCACAGGGACACCTCACGGTTACAGATGATTTCTTGCGCGCTTACCTTGCGCGACCAGAGATCGCCCCGGTGGAAGAATCCTGTGCAAAAGAAAGAGCACTTCACGCGTCTTTGTTGGACGCGCCAAAGCGTGCTGTGAGCACGGATGATATTGCCGCACTTGAAGACCCGGATGGACGCGAAAATTACCAAGTCCTCATTGACTTTCGAGATCGGCTTATTGAAGCTGAGTCAATTGAGGGCTGTTACCTTAATGTGTTCCGAGAAGGCGATGTCCGAATTGCACCTATTTTTCTGGACCAAATGACCCAGGTCATTACGCGTGCAGTCCTTGACGGTACGGATGATCCGTTTCGTGCCAGAGCCGCAGAACTCTTCTATAGAGAACAAACCGTCACCATCCATGAAGGTGCCATTCTATCCGGCGATTTTGAAACCGTTGAGATGCTCGCAAACACCGGCGGCATGGGCTCAATCGGTGAGCTTTTGGTCGATGGTGGTATTAAGCCGCGCCAGGTTGATCTGGATGTGATGCAAGCTGAAAACGCACACAAATACTGGCAGCGCGACGAACGTCACGACATGGTGATTGACCTGAGTTTCACGCGCCCTGGGCTGGATGCGTTGTGCCGTGTCATGGAAGGGTGGATACTTCATTTTACCGGGGCAGAAGTGTCGATCCAGCCGGTACAAAAAATTACCGACGAGAAGTGGGTATGGCATATTGGTCTCGATATCGAATCCAGCGCTATGCTAAACGACTTGTATAATGATGCTGACGTTGACGAAGACAGATTGGAACGACTGCTCAGCCTGTTTCGGATGGATTTTAAGGATCCGAGCCTGATGTTACCTGAAATTGCTGGGCGTCCCGTTTATCTGGGCCTCGCCATGAACGAGAAAAAGCGTTTGCGGATGAAACCTCAAAACCTTCTCGTCAGCCTACCGCTGGCACCCGAGGCTTAACGACGGTCTCGGAAGAATTTCTTTAACATTTCTGCGGCGTCACGTTCCAGAACACCGCCAACCACCTCTGGTGCATGATGGCAGGTCGCATGGGAAAAGACCCGCGCACCATGCTCAACGCCCCCGCCCTTTGGATCATAAGCTGCAAAGATTACCCTACGAATCCGCGCCAAAGAGATCGCCTGAGCACACATCGCGCACGGCTCGAGGGTGACGTAAAGATCACAATCCAGAAGTCTGGGCGTTTTCATATCTGCCGCGGCTTTGCGGATCGCCAGAACTTCTGCATGTGCTGTCGGGTCATTGAGTTCCTCAATGCGATTGCCGCTTGTCGCAAGGATACGTTCACCCTCGCCCACAATAACGGCGCCCACTGGAACCTCCCCACGGTCCGCCGCTTGTTTGGCTTCTTTCATGGCCAAAGCCATCATTTTCGCATCTTGTTTGTTCATGGCGTATTGGTGCCGCTGAATGTGTTGATGGTCAAGGCACCTTGACTTTTTGAGGCTTGGGCTTCAACACATGCGCATGGGAAATAATGATCAGAAAAAAACTAGTGGCGAGCGGATTGCCAAAGTAATTGCCAGGGCCGGGCTTTGCTCCCGCCGTGATGCAGAACGATGGATTGAAGCTGGACGCGTTGAGTTAAACGGTAAAAAGCTCACAACACCGGCATGCGTTGTAACGTCGAAGGATGTCATTGTTGTTGATGGCAAGGCATTGCCAGACAAAGAACCGACCCGGATGTGGCGATACAACAAACCTGCAGGTCTGGTGACATCACATAAGGATCCTCAGGGCCGCAAAACTGTGTTTGAAGCCTTACCTACCTATCTACCCCGAGTGATCTCCGTCGGCCGATTGGACTATAATTCCGAAGGTTTACTGCTGTTAACAAATGATGGTGAGCTCGCGCGAAAGCTAGAGCTGCCAGATACGGGTTGGACGCGTCGCTACCGGGTGCGCGTACACGGCAACGTTGACGCCACGGAACTGACTAAACTTAGCAAGGGCGTGACCGTTGATGGTGTAAGGTATGGTTCGATAATCGCGAACTTTGATAGCCGCACAGGTGCCAACGCCTGGATGACGGTTATTTTAAAGGAAGGCAAAAACCGCGAAGTTCGTAAAGTTATGGAACACATCGGCTTGACCGTGAACCGTCTTATTCGAACGGCGTACGGGCCATTTCAGACCGGAAACCTTGAGCAGGGCGATGTCGATGAAGTGCGCCCGAAATCTCTTCGCGAACAAGTTGGCATGTTCCTGAAATGAGGATCGTTGGTGGTGATTTTCGTGGTCGCCGCTTACTTGCCCCTGAGGGGCGTGATGTTCGGCCGACATCAGATCGTGCGCGTGAGAGTATCTTCAATATTCTGACCCACGCATCCTTCGCCCCTGATTTCAAAGGCGCATCTGTAATTGATGTCTTCGCAGGCACGGGCGCATTGGGGCTTGAGGCCATGAGCCGCGGTGCCGAGCCTGTCACATTTATTGAGATCAATGATCATGCCCGCGCATGTATCTTGAAAAATGCAGGGACAATGGGCAAAGGCCGCGCGGTCACTGTGCTTCGGCTAGATGCAACCAAGATGCCGCCACCACCAAGGATTGCCGCGTGCCCCGCGAAAATTGCATTTCTGGATGCGCCCTATGATCAGGACATTTCAGGGCCGAGCTTGTTGTCTTTGCTGGCCCGCGGATGGGTCGGACCTGGGAGTGTATGTGTTGTCGAAACTCCAGCGACACAAACCTTTGAAGCCCCTCGTGGATTTACCCTCGAAGACCAACGCACGTATGGCAAAGCACTAATGAGTTTCTTGATCGTTGATAAATAGATCAACGACGACCGAACAGCTTTTCAATATCATTGAGCTTTAACGTCACATAGGTTGGTCGCCCATGGCTGCACTGCCCTGAATGCGGTGTGGCCTCCATTTCGCGTAACAACGCATTCATCTCTTCACTTGTTAGTCGCCGCCCGGCCCGGATAGATCCGTGGCAAGCCATCGTTGCACAAACGTCATCAATCCTTTTTTCAAGTGCGATGGCGCCGTCAAATTCTGCCAGATCATCAGCAAGGTCTCGAATTAACCCTTGGACATTAGTTTCTCCCAGCAAGGCTGGCACTTCTCGAACAGCGATCGCGCCTGTCCCAAAGGGCTCAATCGCCAACCCAAGTTCAGCCAGCTCTTCAGCACGCGCTAACAATCGATCACAGGATGGCTCATCCATCTCGACGACCTCTGGAATAAGCAATAACTGACGTTGCACACCGCCTTCTGCCATCGCTGCCTTGATTTTTTCCTGGGTAAGCCGCTCATGTGCTGCGTGCTGATCCACGACAACAATGCCGTCAGCAGATTGCGCCACAATATAAGTTTCGTGCAATTGAGCGCGGGCAACGCCCAATGGGTAATCCTGAACGGGCGCGCTCGTTACATCTTCGTTGTACTGCTCAAAACGGGCTGTGGGCGCTGAATCAAGGCCGTCCAGAGGGCGATAGAAATCCTGTGATCGGTCCGACAATCCTTGAGAAAAATTCGCATCAGGCCGGTAGGCATAACCGCCCCCACTTGAATTATTTCCGAGCGGCAGTCCCCCTGGCCGAAACGCTCCCAGCGCACCGTCAGCGACTGTCGTGGACGCACGATGCCCGGACTCAGCCAGCCCATGCCGAAGTGCCCCGACAATAAGCCCACGCACCATTGCCGCATCACGAAACCGCACTTCGGTCTTGGCAGGATGAACATTCACATCAACCTGGCGAGCCGGGATTTCAAGGAAAAGCGCCAACAATGGGTGTCGATCAGAAGCTAGAAATTCACGGTAGGCACCACGGACCGCGCCCATTAGAAGTTTGTCGCGAACCGGGCGACCATTGACGAATAGAAACTGCATCGCGGCATTGCCACGATTTAACGTAGGGACACCCGCATATCCCGTCAGTCTCGCGCCTTCACGTTCCGCATCAATTGCAAATGCATTGGCACGAAAATCTTTTCCCATGATCGCCCCAAGCCGTTCTAACCGTGCATCAAAGAGATCACCTGTCGCCGCAGCGAGTTTCAGGACATCTCGCTTTCCATCATTGAGCGTAAAAGCTATTTCCGGATGCGCCATCGAGAGTCGCTGTAAGACTTCAAGAATTCGAGATTGCTCGGTTCGGGGTGTTTTTAAAAATTTAAGCCGTGCAGGCGTCGCATAAAAAAGATCACGAATTTCGATCCGTGTCCCAGATGTCAATGCAGCTGGCTCAGGTGGTGTGATCCGACCACCCTCGACCTGGATAACCCATGCGCCATCGTTATGTGCTGTACGACTGGTGATTGTCATGCGACTGACCGCACCAATTGACGGCAAGGCTTCACCCCTAAATCCTAACGTTGAGATTGTTGTTAAATCCTCATCAGGCAGCTTTGACGTCGCATGACGCTCAACCGCCAGAAGAAGTTCATCAGACGTCATACCCATACCATCATCTGTGACAATGATTGACGTCTGCCCACCATCACGGATCGACACATCGATACGACGCGCACCCGCATCAATGGCATTTTCCACGAGTTCTTTAACAGCAGATGCCGGGTTCTCAACAACTTCACCCGCAGCAATGCGGTTTACCAGTGTCTCGGGAAGACGACGGATGGTCATTGCGCACTCATACGCCGGATTGACGCAATGATCGGTGCGAGTGATGAAGTCGGGGGACTATCGTCCTGCACCATGGGGCGAATGCCACCGCTTAGTCGTTTACCCAGCTCAACGCCCCATTGATCAAATGAATTGATGCCCCAGATTGCCCCAGCGATTGCTGTTTTATGTTCATAGAGAGCGATAAGTTTTCCAAGAATTTTGGGGCTAAGGTCTTTGTACAGCAACAAGGTCGATGGGCGATTCCCCGGGTGATGGCGATGCGGCTCATCAATATTTTCTCGACCAAAAGCAAGCGCGTCCGCCTGTGCCAGCGCATCGGCCAACAGCAAACCATGCGATCGCTCGTCACCCGTTGGTGCCTTGGCCGGTATAAGAAAATCAATGGGAGCGGGTGTTGTTCCTTGATGCATTTGTTGAAAGAAAGCGTGCTGCACATTGACGCCGACACCGCCGAACACAACAGGCTGGGTCGGATAATCAACGTCGATACCATCGTGTGTGACGCGCTTGCCGTTACTTTCCATTTCAAGCTGCTGCAAATGAGAGATCAAAATCGCAAGCCGCGTATCGTAAGGCGTGCAAGCCTCAGCCTGATAGCCAAGAAAACTCGCATTCCAGATCGTCAGCAATGCCAAGATGGCTGGCGCATTCTTAACTATTGGCGCGCTCAATGTGTGTTCATCGATCTCGCGGGCGCCTTCTCGCATTTCAGAGAAAACTGACCAGCCAAAGGCGAGGGCGACAGGCAGGCCAACAGCCGACCATAATGAGTAACGACCTCCCACCCAATCGTGGATCGCGAAGACGCGGTCTTTTTTGATGCCAAACTTTGCAGTTTCATCAAGATTGGCACTGACACCAACGAATTGATCAATCCAACCATCTCCGAGACGATCTTGCATCCATACCTTGGCTCGGCGTGCATTTAAGGTCGTCTCTAGTGTTGTAAATGATTTTGAAATGACAATGACCATGGTGCGGGCGGGATCCAGGCCTCGAAATGCACGCTTGAACGCAATGCCATCAATATTGCCGCATACCCGCACGTCTAGCTTCTCATCAGCATCATCTTTCAGCGCGTCCAGCGCCAGTGCGGGGCCCAACTCAGAACCCCCGATTCCAATCGCAACGACACTTTTGAATGTTTCGCCACCTGACGTTTTGATCTCGCCCTTGTGGACGCCTTCGACGAAAGCTCGAAGCGCCTTGTCCCCAGCTTCAACGGCTTCAGAGACTTCTGTCTGTTCGGATTTATATCCGCGGCTGGCAGTATGAAGTGCGGCGCGGTTTTCTGTGCTGTTAACGGGGTCACCAGACGCCATACGCTTCATAAAATCAGAAACACCCGCTGTATCAGCGAGCGTCAACAGGGCGCTCAGCGCCTGGTCATCAATACGTTGACGGGCAAAATCCAGATATAAATCTCCAAGATCGAGAGAGAGCTTTTCTGCGCGCCCGGCATCAGCCGCGAACATCGCGCCAATTGTTTCACCCTGAAGTCGATCACGAGTTTTTAACAGCTCGCGCCAAGCCACTGTTTGAGAGATCAAAGACATGGAAACTTGTAACAAAAGTGGGCGCGACGTGCCACACCGCAAACACGATTTCGGCGATTTCTTGCCTAATCGGTGGCAACAACACCTTGTGGGCGGCCCGCAATGACAAAACTCAGATTATTTGGCTGAAACAGCGAAGCCGCGACACGCTTGGCATCAGCCAATGTCACCGCGTCAATAAACCCGTTTCGATTATCGATATAATCAATGCCAAGTCCCTCTTCCTGAATGCCAACCAGCATCTCTGCGATTGCTGATGATGACGTAAACCGTAACGGGTAAGCGCCCGTTAGATAAGTTTTGGCATCATTGAGTTCTTCTTGCGTAGGGCCTTCCTCTGAAAACTTCTTCCAGACATCACGAACGGTCTCTAATGTTTCTGCGACACGTTCATTTGCGGTGCCTGCCCCACCCATGACTGCTGCGCTGGCATCAAGCGGCATTAAGTATGTGTACACCGAATAAGCCAATCCACGCTTCTCACGGACCTCTTCATACAACCGAGACACAAACCCGCCACCACCAAGGATATAATTGAGTACATAGGCCGTATAAAAATCAGGATCGCTTCGGGCAATGCCAGGTTGTCCAAATTGGATGGCACTTTGACCCACATTCAAATCAATGACTTTTACTGTGCCGGTCAATTGCGGGGTTATTTTTTTCAGCGCCCATGCTGAAGACGATTTCGGGAGAGATGCAAAAGTCTCATCAAGATAGATCTTTAATGTTTCCGGCTCAATATCGCCAACGACCCCGATGATGAGGTTTTCCCTGACAAGCCTCTCCGTGACAAACTGACGCATATGGTCCGGTGTAATCGATTTCAAACTATCAGCAGTACCATTTTTTGGGCGTGAATAAGGATGGTTCTGAAATGCTGTTTCGAACATTCCCTGACTGGCGCGATGTCGCGGATCTTCTTCATCCTGTTTGATACTTGAGAGAATTTGCGCGCGAATTCTGGTCAACGGGACTTCATCGAACCGCGGCTCAGTAAGTGCCGAGCGAAGATACTCAAATGCATCATCTCTATGCTGATTGAGGGTTCTGAGCGTGCCACGGAATGTATCGCGCCCCGCATTGAACCTCAATGTGATTGATCGATCATCCAACGCCTTTTGAAACGCGTTGCTATCCATATCGCCCGAGCCCTCATCAAGCGTCGACGCGACGAAATGTGCGAGCCCCTCTTTGCCTTCAGGGTCCAATGCAGCACCACCCCGAAACGAGAGCTTGAGGGTTGTAATTGGATTGGAATGGTCACGAATAAGCCAAGCGACAATGCCGCCATCACTGACAACCCGTTCTACCTTGACGGCGTAAGCGGACTGGATTGTCGCAAACGAAAACATAACGATTGCCAAAACGAAAATGGATAAATGCCGGAAGGCCGTTTTTGTCGTCATTGTTTTCATCAACTTTGTGGCTTTGCTAATAATTCAGCGGTGACATGATGTTTACCCTCGAGAACAGCCTTTGCCGCTTGCAACGCGGTTTCGGGTGTTACCGCAGCTATTTTATCAAGCCACCCTTCTACTCTCTCAACGGTCCCACCACTTGTCAGGGCAACACCAAACACTTGCGCCGCAGTGCCAAAATCATCCTTGGCAAATACGGCGTTATTGCGCATCCGTTCAATGGCGCCGCGCACTTCTTCAGCGCTCACGCCATCGGTCAGCACTTTGGTGATTTCGGCTGCCACCATCTCTTCAATCTGAGCCATCTCAACGCCTGGTTTCGGTGCCGCATATACGCCAAACGTTGAAGGCCCCAATTCATCGGCACCATAGAAAGCCCCTGCTGACAGCGCGATCGCATCTTCCAAAACCAGCTTTTTGTGTAATCGGCTGGACGGACCGCCGCCGATGATCTCGGCAACAACTTGCAGCGCATGCGCATGTTCGGTCAGTCCATGGTTGTAACTTGGCGCAATATAGCGGCGGCTCCAGCTTGGCTGCGTCACGCGCTCATGTTCCATCGTCAGGCGGATATCGGCGCGCGCCGGTGGCTCCGTCGTCCGGTCACGCTTGATGTCGGGTCCTCGTGGAATTGCGCCATAATATTTTTCTGCCAGAGGCTTCAGCTCGGCAACATCCACATCTCCTTCAACGATCAAAATCGCATTGTTCGGCGCATAATATCGTTTGTAGAACGCCAGGATACGGTCGACATCAAGTGCACGTATTTCATGCTCCCAACCAATAATTGGACGGCGGTAGGGATAGTTCAGGAAGAGTGCAGCGCTTATCTGTTCGCGCAATTGTGAGCTTGGAATATTATCAACGCGGGATCGACGTTCTTCCAAAACAACATCGCGTTCAGGCAATACCTGCTCTTCGGTAATGAGCAGATTCGTCATGCGGTCTGCTTCCATTCGCATGACCATATCAAGGCGATCTCGCGCAATCGTTTGAAAGTAAGCGGTGTAATCATGGGAGGTGAATGCGTTTTCCTGGCCACCATTTCTGGCCACTGCAGCCGAGAATGCCCCCGGCGCCATGTTCTTTGTGCCCTTGAACATCAAATGTTCCAGCAAGTGGGCAATACCTGTTTCACCGGGTGCTTCGTCAGCGGCACCTACCTTGTACCAAACCATGTGCCGCACAACTGGCGCACGATGATTGGTGATCACAACAACCTGCATGCCGTTGTCGAGCATGAAGGTTTCAGGATTGAATATGCTGGCCTGAGCTCCGGGAATGAACAACGTCATACACAGAAGCAAAGGCAGAAAAATTTGTCTTTGTATTAATTTGAGCATGCACAGATATTGACGCGCTCTGCGTCAATATCAACGGAAAACAGGTCCGTTCACCAAAAGGTTACAAAGAATTAAAATTCAAGCAGACCTTTTCTCGCACGCTTTTTCTTAACCTGAGGTGTCTCACCTTCGGTGATTGGCTTACCAAGGGCCTGGTTCTCTCGAATACGCTGCTGTTCTTTTTCTGCGTCGACCACAGTGCCCTCAAATGGCTTGTCATCTACCCAGAAAATCATCTTGTCTGCGAGACGCTGATCTTCTTTAGAGAGCAAGTTAGTCTCTGCATTAACGACTTCGCGAATAGCCGGGTTGGATTGCGCAGCGCCCGTTTTCGTCATAATCGCATTTAAACCATCTGACAGATTCGGATCACGCGGTGCGTTGTTCTGGAGTCTCGGTGTTTGCTGCAACAATGCGGCGCGGGCCTGATCTGTCGGCGTGATTGCCTGCGGGCCGCTAGAGCCTGAGTTCGGCGGGCGCAATGAAAATTCTGGCGGCAAACTGAGGGGCGGGCGTTGATACACAACAAATTCATCAGGCGCATCTTTCGTGCGACTAATGACTTTCTTGGCCGATTCGCACGCACTCAACACAACCACAACAGTTGCCAAAAGCGAAAAAGCGAGAATGCGTTGATACTTCATCAAAACCATCCATTTACCAGCAAATTCAACGGAATCATCTGAGTCTATGATGATTTACCCGGTTGGAACAAGGATTCCAATATTAACATTACTGCACCGACACAAATTCCCGCATCCGCAACATTGAATGCGGGCCAGTGATATCCCATCAAATGGAAATCAAGAAAATCCACAACTGCCCCAAACTGCACGCGATCTACGACGTTGCCAATGGCACCACCAATGATAAGCCCGAGGGCGAGTGCTGAAACTCGTGTTTCAGCCTTATACAGCCAGACACCGAGTGCTAGAACAATCGCCAGCGCAAGGCCTGTCAGCAATAGTGGTCCATACGTGCTGGCGGAACTAAACATGCCGAAACTCACACCCCGGTTCCAAGCCAAGACCAGATTGAAAAAAGATGTGACCTCGATCGCACGAGGTGGCTGCATCACTTCATACAAAATCCACCACTTACTTGCCTGATCCAGCGCCAGCGTCGCCAAAGCCAAGGTGATCCCTAACCTGAACAGAGCACGCGTCACGGGTTGTTGCGCCTGGGTCGTCACGCAGCTACTGGCGGCGCATGTCGGACGGCATCGGCGCAGCGATTGCAAACGCCGGGATGTTCGTCGTCAGTGCCCACTTCTTCCAAAACTTTCCAGCAGCGCTCACATTTCTCGCCCGATGCCTTACGAACGACAACGGCAATATCTGCGATATCTTCTGTGCGATGTGCTGTATCGGGTGCCTCTCCATCAACAAAGGAAAAACCTGACGTGATGCACAAATCTGCAGGATCAATGCCGTCAACCGATTGACGAACATCTGCGCTGGCGTAAACCTGCGGATCTGCCTGCAAGCTGGCACCAATTTCCTTATTTGCTCGCGCCACTTCCAGCGCACCCGTAACGGCGCGACGGAGGTTCCGCACCGTTGACCATTTTGCCGCCAATGCAGCGTCTTGCCAGTCCGCCGGCACGTTCGGGAACGTCCGCAAATGCACAGAATTGCCCTCTGATACGTCGGGGTTTCGTGACAACCAAGCCTCTTCAGCGGTAAAGCAAAGAACCGGTGCCAACCAAGCCGTGAGATGATCGAATAAGATGTCCAGAACTGTCCGTGCGGCGCGGCGCTCAACGCTATCCACACGTCCGCAATAAAGTGCGTCTTTTCGAATATCAAAATAGAACGCTGATAGATCAACGGCACAAAATGTATGAAGCTCAGCAAAGAAAGGCTGAAAATCGAAGTCGTTGCTGGCCTTTCTCAAAGCCCCATCCATTTCATAAATTCGATGCAGAACCCATCGCTCCAGTTCTGGGAGATCCTTGATATCCGCAATACGTTCACTGGCGTCAAATCCTGACAGATTGCCCAGCAAGAAACGCAGTGTATTACGTAACCGGCGATAGATATCTGCCTGCTGTTTAATGATCTCAGGCCCGATACGCAAATCATCAGAGTAGTCAGAATTTACGACCCAGATCCGCAAGATATCGGCGCCGTATTGATCGATAACGTTCTGAGGCGCAACAACATTACCAAGCGACTTGGACATCTTCTGACCATCTTCTGCCATCACGAACCCATGGGTGAGCACGGCTTCGTAAGGCGCGCGGCCACGCGTGCCACAGCTTTCAAGCAAGGATGAGTGGAACCACCCGCGATGTTGGTCCGAGCCTTCAAGATAGAGCGACGCGGGCCATTCCATATCTTCCCAAGGTCCATCCTCAAGCACGAAGGCATGCGTCGATCCACTGTCGAACCAGACGTCGAGAATATCCGTGACCTGTTCGTAATCGTCGGCCTTATAACCTTCACCAAGGAACCGGGATGGATCCGAAGCAAACCATGCGTCTGACCCTTCTTCCTTGAAAATCTCAACGACACGATCAAGCACCGCTTGATCTCGTAACGGCTCACCTGTTTCCTTATTCACAAAAACCGTGATCGGCACACCCCAAGCCCGTTGACGCGATACGACCCAATCAGGCCGATCAGCAATCATGCCGCGCAGACGCTTCTGTCCGGAAGCCGGCACGAAGCGTGTATCGTCAATGGCGCTCAATGCCGTTTCACGCAGGCCATTTTTGTCCATTGAGATGAACCACTGAGCCGTGTTTCTGAAGATCAAAGGCTTTTTCGAGCGCCAGGAATGTGGGTACCGATGAACAAGTTTACCTTTGCCCAACAAACCTCCGGCTTCGCGAATAGCCTCTGCAACGCCATCGTTACATTTATAAACGTGCTGTCCGGCAAACAATGGAACATGGTCAAAATACGTACCGTCTTCGGAAACCGTTTGAGGCACCTCGACACCGTTCTCCATGCCAAGCACCCAGTCATCTGCACCGTGCCCGGGCGCAATGTGAACAATACCGGTTCCCTCGTCGGTCGTCGCAAATCCTGCCGCCAGTGCAGGAACATCAAACTCGTACCCTTGGCCCCGCAATGGATGGGCGCAGATGGTTCTCGCCAACGTAGCGCCCTTGAAAGTCGACGTTACGACACTTTCCGTGATTCCACATGCGTCTGAGAATGCTTCCAGCAAATCCTCAGCGACTACAAGTTTCTCGCCAACAGAAACCATGCTGTCTTCCGAAACAGCAACGACATCTACCGCGACATAATCGATATCCTTGCCATAAGCGACCGCTCGGTTGCCAGGCATCGTCCAAGGCGTCGTCGTCCAGATGACAATTTTGGCATCTGAGATGGCCTCATTTTCAGTTTTAATCACCGGAAACCCGACATAGATCGTGGTCGACGTATGATCGTGATATTCAACTTCAGCTTCGGCCAGCGCTGTCTTTTCAACGGGTGACCACATGACAGGCTTGGAGCCACGATACAACGAACCATCCATCAGAAACTTGCCAAGCTCACCAGCAATCGTCGCCTCAGCCGCATTCGTCATTGTCGTATATGGATGATCCCAGTCACCCATAACGCCCAAGCGCTTAAACTCTTCACGCTGAATATCGATCCAGTGCGCTGCAAACTCCCGGCATTCTTTGCGAAACTCAACAATCGGCACGGCATCTTTATCGAGCTTCTTGGCTCGATATTTTTCTTCGATTTTCCATTCAATCGGCAAGCCGTGGCAATCCCATCCAGGAATGTAGTAAGCATTCTTGCCCAGCATCTGTTGCGAACGATTGATGACGTCTTTCAAAATCTTGTTTAAAGCATGACCGATATGCAGATGGCCGTTCGCATACGGAGGGCCATCATGCAGAATGAATTTTTCACGATCTGCAGACATTTCGGCGCGGGCTTTTTCAAACCCGGTGTTGTGCCAGTGTTCCAGCAACGCAGGTTCGCGTTGAGGCAAGCCGGCCTTCATTGGGAATTCCGTCTTTGGCAGAAAAATCGTAGATTTATAATCGACAGTCATCGTTCTCAAACTTCACATTGTTTTCAAAATTTTACGTGCTTGCTCACTATCCAGAGCGATTTGTGCCTTTAATGCGTCTAGTCCGTCAAATTTCTTTTCTTCACGAATAAGCGCCAAAAGTTGAACTTCAATTCGATTTCCATAAATATCCGCATCGAATTCGAATAAATGTACTTCTAGGCGCGGCGCAGCACCCGCGAATGTAGGCCGCAATCCAAGGTTTGCAACGCCATTCACTGTTTCACCATCTGCCATCTTGGCACGCACCGCGTAGACCCCGAATTTCGGGTGAATATATTTACCCAAAGCAACGTTTGCGGTCGGAAATCCAATTGTCCGCCCTCGCTTGTCTCCATGGGCAACACGACCGGCAATCGCAAACGGATGGCCGAGCACTTCGCGCGCTGAGGCCATATCCCCAACAGTGACGAGTTCTCTTACACGGCTTGAAGAATACAGCCCACCCCCGTCATCAGAAGCGGCCGCGACAACCGTAAAACCAAATCCGAGCTTCTGTCCTTCAGACAACAGTGTTTCACAACTTCCCTGGCGCTTATGGCCAAATTTGAAATCATATCCTGCAACCACATGATGAACCTCGAGATCACCCACGAGATAGTCAGAAATAAAATTTTGCGCGCCTTGCTGCGAGAATTTGAGATCAAATTTCTGTGCAATCATAAAATCAACGCCCAATGCCGCGATTGCATCCGCCTTCGCGCGAAATGGCGTCAATCGAAAGGCGGCCCCTTCAGGCTGGAAAACAGCACGCGGGTGTGGCTCAAATGTCAGAACACCCCAAGGCAATCCTGCTGCTTTGGCTATTTTTCCAGCTTCGGCAATCACAGTACGATGTCCCTGATGCACCCCATCAAAGTTGCCGACGGCAATGATCGCGCCTTTATGGCGTGATTGTACGGATAATGCTTGTCTATATATATGCATGACGAGGGAAAGTGTCAGTGACAGGCAAAACGGTCAAGGCTGAACGCCGTTTGAACAGAAAAAGGGCGCTGCTTCAAACAGCGCCCTTCATCGAAAATTTGACAATAAAGCGCTTACTTGATGCGAGATGGCACCATGATTAATGCTTCGCCATCAATGACAACCTTCCCGCCGACAATGCATTGCGTCTTCAACTCAATGAATTTCTTTTCTGGAATAAGATTTGTGATCGTGCAATGAGCTTCAACAGTGTCGCCTGCAATAACTGGCGCTTTGAACTTCATTGACTGGCTTACGTAGATACACCCTGGTCCAGGCAATTTTGTGCCAATCACCGTTGAGATAAAGCTAGAAGACAGCATACCGTGGGCAATACGTCCCTTGAACATTGTGTCTTTCGCAAACTCATGGTTCAGGTGGACAGGGTTCGTGTCGCCCGAAATTCCCGCAAATAGCACGATATCCGCATCGGTAATCGTTTTTGCGAACACGTCGTGCATACCCACTTCAAGGTCTTCGAAGTAGTAGCCATGCAGTTTATCTATTGGTGTGACTATTTGATCCATTCGGGAAATCCTTATACGATTCAATTGATGCATTCGCTCATGCAATAAATTATGTGCAGTGCAATATAAAGAGAGCCAACGCCCTTAGCAAGCAAGGCTTTATAGATAATGCAGAGCAACATAATGAGAACGATTTTGAGTTTGAGCCTAAGCCACATCCGCCAAATTCTTTGCCTGGGATTGTTTGCGTCGCTTTTATCGGCGCCAGACGCAAATGCGGCACCACCTGAGCTTTCGCTCCCGATCGCGTGTAAAATTGGTGAAACATGCTGGCTTACCAACTTTGTTGATCGCGACCCTGGCCCTGGGCATCAGGATTTTCGATGTGGTCATCTCAGTTACAACACGCATAAAGGCACTGATATTGCGATCGCCAATTATGCAGTCATGCAATCCGGCGTCCCCGTTCTGGCCGCCGCCCCTGGCAAAGTACTAAGGCTTAGAGACGGAGAACCGCGAACAACCCGCAAGGACCTGCAAAGCGGCACCGCGCTTCGGGGGCGTGAATGTGGCAATGGCATGGTCATCGATCATGGGGACAACTGGACCACGCAATACTGCCACATGATGGCCGGGTCACTGAATGTAGCCGTTGGCGACAACGTTCAACGGGGAGAGAAAATCGGCAATGTTGGTGGCTCTGGAAGAACCGAGTTTCCACATATCCATCTGACGGTGCGCAATGGCACAACCGTCATTGATCCCTTCACCGGTGACAGCAGCACGCGTCAGTGCAATGCGAACTCAGGTACAAATAGTCTTTGGTCCCCGTCGGTAAGGGAGAGCTTGTCCTATCCAGGCCCTCAACCATTTCATTTGGGATTTTCCAATAGCGTCCCTGAGATCGAAGATGTCCGCGCCGGGAAACTATCAGAAAATACATTCGATATTTCATCCCCGGTTTTAGTGTTCTGGATGGAGGCGTACTCACTCCTGAAAGGGGATCAAATTTCCCTATCCCTGCTGGGACCAAAGAATGAAGTCATCGCCAAAAATGACGTTGTTCTTAAGAAACCTTATGCACGCGCCTACCGGTTTGCCGGCAGAAAACGGCGCGGCGCGAGCTGGGAAGCTGGAACTTATAACGCATTCGTCAGCATTACACGCGATGGGCAAACTGTAACAAAATCAGCGACCGCCCACATCAAATGACACTTTTAAATGCGTTTGCGGCGCACGAGCTTCGGGGTCGCACGAAGTGATTTTTGTTTCGTTGTCTTCTTTGTTGTCGGTGATGAGGCGGCCGGAGCTGGCTTCTCTGGCGACTGTCCGACAAAATCTTCGTCCCGGAACAACGGAGGTATAACCTCTGTTTTCTTTTTTCTGGCTTCTTTTCGGGCACTGACACCATCAAGTGTGCGTTGAACATCTGCATGACGGTCTGGCCGCTTTCTGATCTTCTCGTAATGCATTTGGCCGATATAACCAATGTGGCGACGCAGGGACGTTATGGTCATATCGCTTTCCAGATACCGAATATATGCGGAGAGTGTCCATGTGTTCGCGGGCGCGGAGCGAAGGCCACGTTCATCGCACCAGGCAACAAATTCCCGCCAACTTCGCATTTTTGCGGTTTCCGCCAATGATTACACCCTTTTAAATCCTGAACAGGCCCCATATTAGTATGGCAACAAGGTAAGGTTCGTCGAATTTTTTAGGAATAGTAATACCATGAGCAAGCGTGCCATCAACATAGCAGCCATCCCGGGTGACGGCATTGGCCCTGAGGTTATTGACGCCGGTATGGAGGTCTTGAACGCAATCGCCAAACGGGACGGCGGGTTCACGATAAAATCCGAACGATTTGATTGGGGCTCGGAACGGTATCTGCGCACAGGTGACTTTATGCCGGAAAACGGCCTGGAAACCTTGCGTGCATTCGATGCAATCTTTTTTGGCTCCGCCGGCGACCCACGTGTCCCAGATCACATTACACTTTGGGGCCTACGCCTGAAGATATGCCAGACGCTTGATCAATATGCCAACGTACGCCCGACAAGGTTACTCCCTGGAATTTCCGGCCCCTTGAAAGGTGTTACTTCGAAACACCTGGACTGGGTGATTGTCCGGGAAAACTCTGAAGGTGAATACGCTGGAGCGGGTGGCCGCGTCCACCAGGGGTTACCCGAAGAAGTCGGAATGGATATCGCCGTATTCACCAGAACAGGCGTTGAGCGCATTCAACGATATGCTTTTGAGTTGGCTCGCTCTCGACCTCGCAAACTTCTAACGCTCGTTACCAAATCGAATGCACAGCGCCATGGAATGGTGTTTTGGGATAGTGTGTTTGAGCAAATCAAAAGTGACTATCCGGATGTAGAAACCGATAAGATGCTGGTCGACGCAATGACACAGAGAATGGTTCTAAAGCCTGAGACAATTGATACTGTGGTCGCAACCAACCTGCATGCGGACGTCCTATCAGATCTTGCCGCGGCACTTTCGGGCTCTCTTGGCATTGCAGCCACCGGAAATATCCGCCCCGAAGCCGATGCACCTTCGATGTTCGAACCAATCCACGGATCGGCTTTTGATATTATGGGAAAAGGTATCGCCAATCCATTCGGCTCATTCTGGTCCGGTGCGATGCTCCTGGAAAACCAGGGCGAGTTTGATGCGGCATCGCGTCTGATGAAAGCGATAGAACGGGTAACCGCGGACAAACAGCATTTGCCCGCAGACCTTGGCGGCAAAGCGACGACCCGCGAAGTCACTGACGCTGTTCTGAAAGCAATCAAACAGGCGAACGACTGAACCAAACGTAAATGAAGCGCGTACCAAGATTATGATCACCATAGCTCGCATCACGTTTCTGAGTATTTTTTTGCTTTCCTTTGGCGGAGGGCATGGCTTTGCAAAAGAGAGCCAAACACTTCCTATCAATCCAGACCTCACAGGGTCCGGCTGGAAGATGCTCAGCTTCGATAACATTCCGCCGTCAGAATTTATGGGGACGACGGATGGCGTATTGGAAGTGCGTTCGCATAAAAGCTCCAGCGTGCTCTACACGCCGGTTGCGGACGAGCCGATTAAGGCATCTACACTTTCGTGGTCTTGGCATGTCGTTGAAGGACTTCCTGCGACAAACTTAAAGAAAGCAGATGGTGATGATCGCGTCTTGGCGGTTCATGTGGTCTTTGCCGAGGGTGGGATGATGTCGCGTTTCAAAGGGATGTTCTCTCCTTTTGCGAGAGGCCGAGTCCTCACCTATGTATGGGGAGGGCATATGACTGATGAATTTCCTCACCCTCATCTCCCTGACAATGCCTGGATGATTATCCGCCAACCCACTGACGCACCGATGAATGTCTGGGTCAACGAAACCGTTGATCTAAAGGCTGACTATAAACGTGTATTTGGTGGCGAGGCGCCGCCGATCGCCTACATCGGTGTTTCGGGCGATGCAGATGATCTGGGGGCAATGTGCTTTGGCAAAATAAAGAACATCGCGCTCAAATAATATTTTGCTTCACAGCCAATTCAATCACCCGCAAGACGTCGAACCTCTTCAAGAACCGTTGCTTTTAATTCAATTCCATTTACCAACGCATCCGCCATGCATGCTTGTTCGCGCTCTCCGGGTAATATCACAGGCATACCGGGATCAGTAGGCGGTGTTGAATGAACTATTTCACAAAACTCTCTCATTGCGTCGTCGTAAGCCTCTTTGCCGGCCAAGCGCGCGGGATCTATCAGGATAAAGAAATGGCCAAGCTCTTGCGCCGTCGTCGCGTTACCCACCCAGGACGTCACGCCCGTCAAAAACTTTGCGCCGGACATTACACTGGACAAAATATCTATCGCCATTGAAAGCCCGGAGCCCTTGTGGCCACCAACAGCAACGAGGAACCCCTCCAGCGCCTCGGTTGGATCCGTTGTCGGCTTGCCTGATTTATCGACGGCCCACCCAGGGGGGATCGCGTCACCGGCAGCCTGCGCGGCACGAATTTTACCGCGGGCTGCGACGCTCATGGCCATATCCAGAATGAAATGTGGTGCCTCCGGGCATGCTGCGGCAAAACACATAGGATTATTACCAATCCTCGCCTCAACACCACCCCAAGGCGGTATCGTGGTTGAGGCGCCGGTCCCCGATAACATCACAAAGCCTGCGTCGCACGCCTGCAATGCATAAGGTACCATCGCGCCGAAATGGTTGCTCGATCGGCAGCCGACATACGCCATCCCGGTTTCAGTCGCCATCGCCATTCCCTGCATAAGCGCAGCATTGGCAACAACGGGCCCCAGTGCGTTCTGACCATCAACAATACATAGAGAAGGTGCACGCTGATCAACGAGCGGCGTCGCACGCGCATTGACACCGCCATGCTTCAGACGTTCTGTGTAGGGCGTGAGCCTTATGACCCCATGTGTCGGGATCCCCATCATATCGCCCTGGACAAGAACCTCGCTGGTAATCTGAGCATGCGCGACAGACAATCCAGCACGTTGAAGTGCCTGATTGCTCAACGACATTAACTCGGCTTTATCAATACGGGTCGTCAGCGGATATTCCTTTTGAGGCTGCCCTACTAAAGGCCATTCAATGCCCAGTCATAGTCATAGTCACTTATCTTGCTCGCCTTTTCCAGCGCAGCTTTCCGGTCACCTTGGGCGTATTTCAACAGGTGCGCGATAACACCTTTTTCGCTGCCACCAAAGTCCTCCTGAAACCAGTCATAGATAGATGAAACGATCACGTCTGAACCGTCGAGCTTAACGCCTCTTGGGCTATTGATATACGCGACCGCATTCTCGCCAAGCATCGCATCCGTGGTATCGGCTGTATAAGCTTTGGCAGACAGGTCCGGGCACCCAACGGAAGCACAATTTACAGCGTAGTGAATGCGCGGGTCCTTCCAGATTGGTCGCAAGATACGATGTTCGATATCATCTAGGCTGATCTGTTCGCCATCGATTTCAACCAGTTTCTTTCCCCAAGGGCCGCTGGAAAAGAGGCCCGGCGAAATATCAATATCGCGGATACTTTTAACCGGAAAATGATCAAGCACAACCTGCACCGTCAGCGCATTATAGAGATTGATCCAAAATGGTTGCTGTTCCATTTGGTTCAGTTTTAAGACAGGCGTTGCTGTCAATAATCCGATATACGAATCAAGAGCCTTTTTGTCAGCAGCAGAGACTCCCGCGTAGTCGAGTTTGTTCAATCCATCCGGATCATTCTTCAAGTAGGTCTGGAGAAATTTGTTCCAGATACTGTGATCAACGGTCATTGTTGATGCCGCATCATGCGTTGCCCATTTTTCCCATAATTCGGATTTCGGAGCGGCCATCGCGGCACTGCTTAAAAAAATACTTCCTATCACCAACACCGAAGCGATCAATTTCTGAGGGGTCGCAAACATTTTCATAACTCTCCAACAAACTCGATAATTTTACTCAATGCCAATCGGCAGGGCCGTTCGATAGACAACTTGTTTCAGCGCAAAACTGGACTTGATGCTGTTCACACCCGGGAACTTTGTCAGTTGATGCATCAGAAATTTCTCGTACGCCTGCAAGTCACTTGTCACGACCCTCAATAAATAGTCACTGTCGCCCGTCATCAAATAACACTCCATCACTTCCGGGAGAGCACGTATCCGTTCCTCAAATAACTCGAGGGCGTGTTCAATCTGCTTTTCCAGGCTAACCATCACAAACACACTAACTGGCAATCCCACAGATTCCTGATCAACCAGGGCAGCATACCCTTTAATGACGCCATCATCTTCCAGCGAACGAACGCGTCGCAAACACGGCGATGGTGACAGACCTGCCTGTTCCGCAAGCTCTACATTCGCCAATCGGGCGTTTCCCTGGAGCGCGGTGAGAATTTTCTGATCAATCGCGTCTAATGAGATTTTAGGCATAAATCACCAATATTTCTCTAATATTTTTATATATATTGCTAAATATATAAGATTGTAGGTCAAATACGCAAGGACCTTCCCTCAGGATTGCGTTAAGTTTGGGCTATAGGAGAACACTCATGGCCCCACTGGACGACACGATGACGATCACCCCAAAAGACAAGCTCGAATGTATCGAGGATTTAGCAAAGAAGATCCTCTGGCTATCGACATGGACAATTCACAATGCAAATTTCATTCGTGAAAAAACTGATGGGCTAAAGGTTGGTGGCCATCAGGCGTCATGTGCGTCATCTGTCGCAATCTTGAGCGCGCTGTATCTCTCGGCATTAAAACCGGAAGACCGGGTTGCTGTTAAGCCACACGCCAGCCCAGTGTTTCATGCGATACAGTATCTTCTTGGACATCAGACTAGGGAAAATCTCGAAAAGTTTCGCGCTTATGGGGGCGCACAAAGCTATCCGTCGCGCACCAAAGATACCGACGATGTGGACATTTCAACAGGGTCCGTGGGAATGGGGCCGGCCATGACCACGTTCATGTCGATGGTGCAGGATTATACGCGACGACATTTCGATAGCGTCGCCGAACGTGAACAAGGGCGCATGGTGGCACTTGTTGGTGATGCGGAGATGGACGAAGGCAACATGTACGAAGCCCTTTGGGAAGGCTGGAAGCATGGACTTCGCAATTGCTGGTGGATCGTCGACTATAATCGCCAAAGCCTCGATGGCGTTGTGCCGGATCAGATGTTCCGGCTCATTGATCGCGTTTTCCGCACGACCGGTTGGAACGTGATTACTATCAAATACGGAAAACGTATGATGGAGGCGTTTGAACGCCCCGGCGGCAAGTCGCTACGGCGTTGGATCAGCGACTGCCCAAATGACCTCTATGCTGCACTGACTTTCCGGGGCGCGCAGGCGTGGCGCGCGCAGTTGTCCGAAGATTTTGAAAATGATGATGATGCCCTGCGCCTTATCGAAAGCTACGGAGATGATGACTTACAGACTCTGATGACCAACCTGGGTGGCCACTGCCTGGAAACCCTGATGGAGGCATTTGATGAGGCGTCCCAAGATGAAACACCGACTTGTTTCATTGCCTATACGATCAAAGGCTGGGGTCTGCCGCTTGCTGGTCACAAGGATAACCACGCTGGCATTCTTAATGAAGAGCAGGTTACCGGGTTTAGAGACAAACTTGGCATCAAGCCCGGACAGGAATGGGACACATTTTCTGGCATGGAAGATCGCGCTAAGAAACTCACAAAGTTTCTCGAGAGCGTGCCATTCAACAGAGACGGGCGCAGGCGGTTTAGTGCAGACAAGATTCCCGTACCTGCAAAACTAAAATACGCCATTTCCGAAAAGGCGTCGACGCAGGAAGCGTTCGGCAAAGTCCTGTACGAACTGGCTGGTGATAAAAATTCAGAACTTGCGAAACGAATTGTCACGACATCGCCAGATGTAACGCAATCGACAAACCTTGGAGGGTGGGTAAACCGGCGCGGCCTGTTTTCACGAGAGGACAGGGCAGATACCTTCCGCGCGCAACAGGTTCCGTCGGCGCAGAAATGGGAGTTCAATTCTGCCGGTCAGCATCTGGAACTGGGCATCGCAGAAAACAATTTGTTCGTTATGCTTGGGGCGCTTGGATTATCTCATTCGATTTTTGGGGAACGGCTTCTTCCCATTGGCACATTGTACGATCCATTCATCGCGCGTGGCCTGGATGCACTTAACTATGCCTGTTATCAGGACGCACGTTTTATGGTCGTCGCAACGCCCGCAGGCATAACGCTTGCACCCGAGGGGGGCGCGCACCAAAGCATCTCGACACCTTTAATCGGGATGGGGCAGCCGGGGCTAACGTCATTTGAGCCCGCATATGCGGACGAACTCGCAGAAATCATGGCCTGGGGTTTTGAACATATGCAGGCAGATGACGGTGGCTCTGTATACCTTCGACTTTCCACACGCCCTCTCAATCAGCCGAAACGTGACATGACCAGTGCCTTAAGCGAGGGCATTCGCCAAGGTGCCTATTGGCGTCAGAAGCCTTCGTCCAAGAACGCGCCCGTTATTGTATATGCGGGGGCAATTGCACCAGAAGCTGAGGCCGCCGCGGCAGGCATCAAAGGCGCTGGCTTATTGGCGATCACTTCTGCGGACAAGCTTTTTGCTGACTGGAGTGCAAAGGGTCAGGAATCCTGGATATCAAAATTATTGGCCGATGCACCAAAAGGTGAGCCTCTGGTCACAGTTTTGGACGGGCACCCGGCCGCACTGGCATGGTTAGGGTCTGTTGATGGTCGGCGCGTTGAACCGCTTGGCGTCGAACAGTTTGGCCAATGTGGCGATCTACCGGCACTTTATCGAAAGTATGAAATTGACGCAGAAGCGATCTCGAAGAAGGCGCGTTAACCGTCCCATTCCAGTGACGTCTCAAGACGGGCATAGACTGTGTTCCAGATGTCCAGCTCGTCCTGATCCGCATCAAGGTCATTGTCGTCAATGAGCTTTTGCTCGTGCGCGCGATGCGCAACAACGATTTCCATTACCTCTTCGATATGCTCACGCGGCACATCTTCACGGATAACCTTGCCGTCAAACAGCATGTCAGCACGTTCCATCATGTCCAGCTTCTCAAGGTCACGATCAAGCTCGTCATAGCGGCTTTTCCACGCGTGATAGACAGAGTTCTCTGGCACGCCATCGCCTTCACGCACGCGCTCACTCAATATGCCCATGATTGTCACAAACTCGTGCACGCTGAATTTTAGTGTATCCATGTCAAACTCACTTCAAATTAGATATGACGCGGTTATAAAAGAATAGACAGCCCGGATCAAACGGAGACACGGGCGCTGACAAAATCAGCTATCATCGCGTTCATGTCTGCGAGTAGAGAAGCCGTTTCAGCGTACTGCTCATTCTTGGTGATTTCGACCTCATCCATATATAAGCGGCGATTCACTTCGATCTGCAGGCTATGTCGCGCCTCATTTGGCCGTCCGTGCTTACGCACCAGTTCAACGCCCTTCATCGGAAAGTTGATCGCAACGTCGTAACCGCGCCCAGAAAGAAACTCTTCAATCACCTTTGTGAACTCTGACGAACACGTTGTACCGTCCCGATCTCCCAAGACGAAATCAGCGCGGTCAACCTCGCCATCCTCGGCGTGCTTATTCCCTCGCGCGGGCATTGAGTGACAATTGATGTGCCAAACCTGATCATGATCATTGTGTAGCCGATCAAGCTCCGCACTGAGCTGGTCGTGATAGGGTCGCCAGTAATTTGCAATCCTGTTCTCAACTTCAGAAACGCTTAACTTGCGATCATAGAGAACTGTCTCTCCATGTATCTTTGTATAGATAAGACCCGCACCACGATTGGTCTTGATCGAATTGATAACGGGATGAGGCCACTCGCCGTCAATCACATCAACCTGAACATCGTCTGTGCTTCGGTTTGGATCAATGTAACAGCGCGGAAATGTCGCCTTCACGAGAACGGCACCCAATACAGGCACATGTCCAAAAAGAGCGTCAATGAAAGCATCTTCGGATTGACGTAGAACCTTGATAGGAACTACAGAATTCATGTCATCCGGATAATCGAAACCACTATGCGGACTGTCGAAGACAAGCGGCAGTGCGCGTGTACCCTGGCTGGGCCTCACCACGATGACAGGATCACTCAAAGTCAGGCCTCGTCATTTAGATGACAAGCAGACCATCTTGTCGGGGCAATCTCACGGAGTGCCGGACGCTCGGCAGCACATCTCGCCGTCGCATGCGGACAGCGTGGGTGGAAGTGACAACCACTTGGTGGATCCAATGGCGACGGAATTTCACCTTCGACAGGTTTATAATCCCGTCCACGATGTTCCAGCTGCGGGACTTCGTTCAGCAGCGCCTGTGTATATGGATGATTTGGATCCGCGTACAATTCATCTGTCGGCGAGATTTCAACAACACGCCCCAAATACATAATCACGATGCGATCCGAGATATGCTTCACAACCGAAAGGTCATGACTGATAAACAAGTAAGTCAGATCAAGGTCTTCACGCAGATCCATGAACAAGTTTATCACCTGCGCCTGAATGGACACATCCAGTGCTGCAATTGCCTCGTCGCAAACGAGAAACTCAGGATTGACGGCGAGTGCCCGCGCAATCCCAATTCTTTGGCGCTGCCCACCCGAGAACTGATGCGGATACCGGCGACGATACTCAGGGTCCAAGCCAACCCGTTGCATGACATCGCATACGTAGGCGTCTTTCTCAGAAGCCGTTGTGAAGCCATGCGTGACGGGTGCCTCGCCGATAATGTCGATAACCCGCATCCGAGGGTTCAGACTGGCGAATGGATCCTGAAAAATCATTTGAATCTGCAACGCAGCACGCGCCGCTTCATCGCCAGACATCTTCGTGATCGACACACCTTTATAAGTAATGTCACCACCGGTTGGTGGCAAAATACCAGCAATCATGCGCCCGAGCGTAGATTTTCCACAACCCGACTCGCCAACCAATCCGACAACACTACCCTTCGGGATTGTCAGCGATACGCCATCCACCGCATGCACAACTTCTTCACGGATATTAGAGCCCAGTTTTTGCGCTATCTTGCCCGCAAGATCGAGTTTTTTCACAAAATTCTTGGAGAGGTTATCGACGGTCAGCATCGCATCATTTGTTCGCTCGCTCATGCGCCTACCTCCTCGTCTGCATTAAGATGGGGATGACAACACCGCACATTCCGACCAGCAACGGGTTCAGTAATCTGAGGTTCCACCAGACAAGCGTCATCCGCACGCGGGCAGCGCGCCTGAAATGCACATCCTTGCGGCAGGCTCAGAAGAGATGGCGCCATCCCTGGAATTTGGTACAGCCGCTCGCCGCGGGAATTGGCGCCCGGCACTGAGCCCAGCAAACCGCGCGTGTATGGATGCACCGGGTGATCCAGCACATCGTTAATAGCACCTTGTTCAACAACGCGTCCGCCGTACATCACACAGATACTGTCTGCCAAACCTGCAACGACTGCGAGATCGTGCGTAATCCAGATCATTGAGGTTCCAGTTTCCCGGCAGAGTTTTTGCGCCTCGTAAAGAATTTGTCCCTGGATCGTCACATCAAGGGCTGTCGTTGGTTCGTCAGCAATGATCAGGTCTGGCTTGTTTAACAGCGCAATCGCAATCGCAACGCGCTGGCGCATACCTCCTGAAAATTGATGAGGATAGGATCGCAGCCGTTCATCAGGCGCGGGAATGCCAACCTGGCCCAAGGCGTCCCTGGCACGAGCCAGCGCATCTTGCTTACTGACAGACGGATCATGCGCAAGAATGGTCTCAACCATCTGAGTATCAACACGCAAAACCGGATTCAGCGTCATCATCGGATCTTGGAAAATCATAGCTATCCGATTACCGCGCAATTGGCGCATCTGTTCATCCGGCAAACCAACAAGGTCTTTGCCGTTGTAGAGAACCTGACCACCCACGACTTCACCGGGCGGGTCCACCAATCCAATGATTGAGAACCCAGTCACGGATTTACCAGAACCGGACTCGCCGACAAGGCCCATAATCTCGCCCTTGCCGACGGAGAAGCTGACTCCGTCAACGGCTTTCGCAACGCCTGCTTTGGTAAAGAAGTGCGTCTGCAGATCGCGGACCTCGAGGGTCGGCGCTGTATCTTTAGCGTTCATCGATCCAACCTCGGGTTCAGGACATCGCGCAACTGGTCGCCAACAAGATTAATTGAAACAATCGTGATGAGCAGGGCAATGCCCGGGAAGAAGCTAATCCAGAAATAGCCGCTCAACATATAATCAAACCCGTTGGCGATAAGAAGTCCCAGGGACGGCTCGCTAATCGGTAAGCCAACACCAAGAAAGCTCAATGTGGCTTCAAGCGAAATCGCATGCGCCGTCTGAATCGTCACGACAACGATCAATGGCGGCAGGCAGTTGGGGAAAAGATGTCTGAACACAATCCGGTTATGACTCAACGCCAAGCAGGTGGCGGCTTCTACATATTCCTTGTTTCGCTCAACCAGCGCAGATCCTCGAATGGTACGCGCATAATAGGCCCACTGGACAATCACGAGGGCGATAATAATTTTATCAACCCCCTTTCCCAGCACAGCCAGCAAAATAAGTGCAACAAGGATTGCAGGAAACGACAACTGAATATCAACAATTCGCATAATGACAGCATCAACGCGACCGCCAAAATAAGCCGCAGCGAGACCAATGGCTGCACCGATACACATCGCAATGACACCTGACATGACGCCAACACCAAGGCTGATCCTTAACCCGTAAAACATCGCGCTCAGGAGGTCACGGCCAGCACCATCCGTACCAAGATAAAAAGTTCCACCGTCGAAGTTTTTCGATCCCGGCGCCATCTTTGCATCCAGAATACTTACCTGCGATAGATCATAGGGATCTTGAGGAGAGATCAGTGGCGCACATATGGCAATGAACAGAATGCCGATAAGAACCACAAAAGCCGCTGACGCCACCTTGCTTTCAAAGAAATCCGTACAGAACCGCTGGAATGGCGTCTGGGGTTTGGCAACGAATTCCTCTGGAGCCTCAACTGTAGCAGTTTTGGGAATAGTTTCACTCATGAGCTTACGTCCTGTAATCGAACTCGAGGATCAAGAATGGAGTAAAGGATGTCTACAACCAGATTGATAACGACAAAGACCAGAACAATGATCATGAGGTACGCCACAATAATTGGGCGATCCAAATTCTGAATAGACTCGATGATCAACTTGCCCATACCAGGCCACGCAAACACCGTCTCCGTAACCACCGAAAACGCGATAAGGCCACCGAACTCCAAGCCTAACACTGTAACAACCGGGATCATGATATTCTTCATAAGATGAACCATGATGACACGTCTGTAGGACAGACCTTTGGCACGAGCAAACTTGATATAATCCATATGCACCGCTTCGCGTACACCGGCTCTGGTCAACCTGATAACCAAGGAGGTATTGAAGAGCGCCAGGTTAAGGGCGGGCAAGAAAATATGCGAGAGGCCATCTGGCGTGAAGAAGCTTAACTCCATACCAAAGACCATGACCGTGTCACCGCGGCCGGTCGACGGAAGCCACCCTAAGATCACAGCAAACACCATGATCATCATCAGACCGACCCAGAAGGTCGGCAATGAGAAGCCGACAATTGAGCCTGACATAATTAATTTTGATGATATTCGTTCCGGGAATAATCCGGCCCAAACACCAAATGGTATTCCAATAATAATCGACATTAATAAAGAGACGAAGGCCAGCTCGAACGTTGCAGGCATTCGCTGAACGATAATCTGCAATGCAGGTTCACCGTAAACAAACGAATTGCCTAGATCACCTTGCAGCGCATTTGTGACAAACTTGCCGTACTGGATGTACCAGGGTTTATCCAATCCCATGGATTTGATAACCCGCTCCCGTTCTTCCTGGTCCGCCTCATCGGAGACCATCATTTCAACGGGGTCGCCAACAATATTCACACCGCCGAACACGAGGAACGACATAACGAATACAACAATGGCGCTTTGCATCAACCTTCGGATAATGAAAACAGTCATCTTCCGGTCCTAAATATATGCGTCGATTATGAAAGAGATAGCGGAAAAGGACCGACGGGCGACGAACACCCGCCGATCCTCAATTTATCCGCTAACGGCACTTACTTCGAGGAGATACCCATCGCAAGTGTCCGCTCATCGGTCCGTGCAGTGTATGTCAGACCTTTCTTCGCAGCCCAGGTGTTGACCTGATAATGCAAAGGAATGATACCAACATCTTCACCGACACCGATCTCTGTCGCTTCAGCAAGCAACTTCGCGCGCTTTGCGTCGTCTACGCTTGCCAGAGCTTCTTCAAGGACCGCATCCATTTTAGGGTTGGAGTGCAAGCCACGGTTAGATGAGCCATAACCCTTTTCCTTGCTGTAAGTTGCCAGCAGAGATTTGAGGGGAGATGAGGGCTCACCTGTTCCTGAGCCCCAACCAACAAGTACGAAACCAAACTCAGGCGGCTTCTCTGGACCTCTGTTCTTCGCACGCTTGAAGTAAACACTCTTTGGCATTGTTTCTGGTGTTGTGTCGATACCAATGCGTGAGAGCATCTGTGCGATCGCTTCTACAATTTTCGCATCGTTGATGTAACGATCATTCGGACCAAACAGAGTTGTTTTGAAGCCATCTGGATAACCAGCTTCGGCCAACAACTTCTTAGCACCTTCAGGGTCATACTCTTCCGGCTTTAGTTTGTCTGAACGGCCAAAGAACCCTTCTGGCAGCAACTGACCAGCCTTGATCGCAACGCCTTCCATCACGCGCTCGATGATCAGGTCACGATTAATTGCCTTAGAGATTGCACGGCGAACACGTACGTCTTTGAACGGGTTCTTGATCTCCGAACCATCTTTAGCCGTCGTGTATGGTGCAACATCGCGGTACTGGTCGAGGTGAAGATAGATCACTCGGTTTGACACGCCCTGGCTCAATGACAGGTTCGGGTCTTTCTTGAGTCGCGAAATATCAACTGTTGGAACGCTGTCAATAAAATCAACGTCACCAGCAAGCAAAGCGGCTAGACGCGAAGGTGCTGACTTGATTGGCTTGATTTCTACGACAGACCATTCTGGCTTTTCGCCATGGTAAGCATCGTTGCGTGAAAGCTGAAGCACTTCACCTTTAATCCAACGAACCAGCTTGTAAGGGCCGGTGCCAATAGCAGCATTGCCATTGTTGAATTCGCCTTCCCAGGTTTCATCGCCAATTTCATTAGAGACAATATGAACCGTTGAAAGATCAGTTGGCATCAAAGGGTATGGACGCGGTGTGGTCACTTGGATCGTGTAATCGTCGATCTTTTTGTATTCTTTGCCGCCGCCATGCGTATAGAGCTTAAAGCTTGAACGCGCGTTTGGATGCGCAGGTGCGCGCTTCATCGTGAAAATCACGTCATCGGCGTTAAAATCAGAACCATCGTGGAATTTTACATCCTTGCGAAGTTTAAATTCCCAAGTCGTCTCGTTGATCGCCTTCCAGCTTTCTGCAAGACCCGGAGACAGACGCTGCTTTTCATCCTGCTCAACAAGGCGCGAGAAGATGTGCTGCGCGATTTGATTGTTTGGGCCAAGGTTGTGGAAGTGCGGATCGATTGATGTCGGCTCGCTGCCGAGACCAATCGTAATTTTACCATCAGCATTTGCAGCTGATAGCGGCATAACAGCAGCCATTACAGCAGCAGCAACGCCAAGTTTAAGTGTGTTCCTTAGAAACATATCAAAGGCTCCCTGAATAAAATGTTGTTTGAGGGAGGCTTGAAGCTTTGTCCCTCAAGGGTCGCGATCAGGTTTTTCCTGACTTGAGACAAGATCATGGCATGGTTATCCGAGATGACAAATAGTCATTGCCATACAATTTAGCTATAATAGTATTTAATATCCAAATATAGTGGGGCAAAGCATGGTTGAAATACCGTCATTGCGTGAGCTGGAAGTTTTCCGTGCCACGGTATTTAGCAGTTCTGCAACAGCGGCAGCCGAGCGATTAGGCATTTCTCAACCTTCCGTCAGCCGCATGCTTGCTAATATCGAAGAACGGATGGGCATGATCCTGTTTCTTCGACAGAACGGACGGTTGGTTCCAACAGCAGAAGCGATTGCCCTGAACGCCGAGCTTGAGACAGTGTTCGAAGGCTTGGAACGCGTTCGTCACTTTGCAGCCGAGGCTGATGCCCTTCGAGGTGGCCGATTGCGCGTTTTGGCTCCGCCAAGTTTCTGCAGTCATTTTGTCACACCGATGGTTGTTGAGTTCAAACGCGCTCACCCGTCGGTACTGATTGAACTCCGCGTTGTATCAAGCCAGGAAGCATTGAACAAAATTACCACGTCCGAGGGTGACCTTGCGATAACAACGAACCGGGCAACCCATCCAGGTGTCCGGATGGAAGTGATCAAGACAACTCGATCTGTTTGTGTCATGCCGGCCAACCATCGCCTCGCCTCACGCGCCATTGTTAAGGCACAGGATTTGGAGGGCGAACCTTTCATAGCACTCGCAAGTAACTTGAAAGCAAGGAGCGGTGTCGATCAACTTTTTCAACGCGCAGGTGTTTCCCGGGATATTGTCATCGAAACGACGACCAACCATGCAGCGTGTGAATGTGTTGCAGCAGGCATCGGCGTTACGATCATCAACCCTTTCCCTGTTATTTCAAACTTCCCGGGGCAAATCGTCGTACGACCTTTTGAGCCTAAATTTGAACACAATATTTTCGCCATGTTTCCCTCAGAAACAGCACCAAACTGGCTTGGCCGAGCGTTTCTCGCCTATCTCAAACGAAGCGCGATGAATTGGCGTTCTGATTCTCATGAAGTCACGAGCGGGCCTTGACTTCCGCTCAAGCAGCATCACATTTTGGCAAATGATTGATAATTTAGGAGAGTCCCGTGACACCACGCGTCAAAAATGAATTCCCGATCGAACTCACCGCTCCCGACATCTCTGCATACAAAGCTGGGAATACAGGCGTCGACTACGTTACGACGTTGGACTCAGGTGCACCGGGGCCACATGTCATGGTGACAACTGCGGTGCATGGAAACGAGATTTGCGGCCCCATTGCACTGGATTACTTTTTTCAAAACGACTTCCGGCCTCGCGTCGGTAAGCTCACGCTCGCTGTATGTAACTATGAGGCGTATCTGAGCTTCGATCCTGAAGACCCCACGGTGTCGCGCTATATCGATGAAGACTTTAATCGGCTTTGGTCGGAAGAAACACTGGATGGTCCCAGACAAACCCAGGAATTGATCCGCGCCCGTGAATTTCGCCCCTTTGTCGCCGAAGCGGATCTTATGCTTGATATACATTCAATGCAGAAAAAGACTGACGCGCTCATGCTTTCAGGACCGTTACCCAAAGGCCGGGATCTGGCGCGGGGCACCAAGGTCCCACAAATTGTTGTTTCTGACCATGGCCATGCAGCCGGCAAACGAATGCGTGATTACGGTGATTTCATCAATCCAAAAAGCGCAAAAAATTCGTTACTTGTCGAATGCGGCCAACATTGGGAAAAAGCCTGCGGCCCCATAGCCATAGAGACAATGCTTCGGTTTTTGGTGCACACCGAGACGTTGTCTCACGAAGACGTTGCAGACCACTTGGGCCCGACGCCACCGCCGCAGCAATTTATTGAAGTTTCCGGACCCGTCACAATCACGACGGATAATTTCCGCTTTGTAGAGGAATATCAGGGCTTTGAAGTTATTGAGAAAGAGGGAACGATCATCGCTTACGACGATGATAAGGAAGTTCGTACGCCCTATGATAACTGTGTGTTGATCATGCCTTCTCGCCGCTTAGGGCCCGGGGGGTCTGCCGTCAGATTGGGCCAGTTCATCGACGGTTAAATAACCTGATATTGAGCGCGTATTAAAGTGGCATGTTGAAAGCCAGCCCTATATGATCGAACGAAATTAATGAGGGAGGACAGCATGGACGATGAGACCATTGAAGTTGAGACGATGACAGTGGCATGTGATGGTGGCAGCGGGCCACTCGGTCATCCCAATGTTTATCTTCATCTTGATGATCAAACTCATGATGTCGTTTGTCCATATTGCTCGAAGCGCTTCAAACTGAAAGAAGGCGCAACCGTCGCCGCGGGTCATTAATCGCGTGGGCACAGACGGTATTGATGAAGACCGGGAACACGTATTTCTGATAGACGGGTCAGGTTTCATTTTCCGGGCTTACTTTGCCGGGATGGCAAATCGGCGTGGCCAAATGACCCGCTCCGATGGCACGCCGACAAATGCTGCGTACATTTATACCCGCATGATGCTCAAGCTTGTCGACGACACCGAGGCTGACTATGTCGCCGTGATCTTTGACAAAGCCCGCAAGACATTCCGAAACGATATCTATCCCGAATATAAAGCTCAGCGTCCTCCTCCGCCGGACGATCTCATTCCCCAGTTTGCGCTCGTTCGCGAAGCCACTGAAGCGATGAATGTGCCAGCCATCCAAATGGAGAACTATGAGGCTGATGACCTCATCGCGACATATGCGACGCAAGCCGCGGAACGCGGAATGGACGTCACTATTGTCTCGTCCGACAAAGATTTGATGCAATTGGTGAACGACCGGGTTTCGCTTTGGGATGGTATGAAAGACAAAACCATTGGCGCCGCCGAAGTGCATGAGAAGTTTGGCGTTGGGCCCGAGAAGGTCATTGAGGTACAGGCTTTGGCAGGTGACAGCGTCGATAACGTTCCGGGCGTGCAAGGAATCGGCATAAAAACCGCGGCGCAACTCATCAATGAGTATGGTGACCTTGAAACGCTACTTGCCCGGGCAGATGAGATTAAACAACCTAAGCGCCGTGAAAAACTGATCGAACAAGCGGACATGGCCCGTGTTTCTCGTGAACTCGTCACATTGAAAACTGATGTGGACATCGCTATCCCCCTCGATGAATTTAGAAAGCGCCAACCAGATCCGGATATGCTTTTGAAATTTCTTCGTGAACAGGAATTCAAAACGCTGGTGTCATCAATTTCTGCAAAGTTTGGTGTCAGTGCGGAATCTGAGGATACAGAATCCGAACTCGAGAACGCGCCCGAGACCGAATACACACTTGTCCAAAATCTTGACGATTTGGCGCCCTGGATCGAAGCCGCCAAAAAAGTTGGGACCATTGCGGTTGATACAGAAACAGATGCGTTATCAAGCATGCAGGCCGGGCTGGTTGGTATTTCCTTAGCGGTTGAAGCTGGAAAGGCGTGCTACATTCCTTTGGCCCATGTTGGCCCAGGCGCTCAGGGTACATTCGACCTCGGAGATGGCAACGCCAGCAATGACAGCGAAGCCCCCGAGCAAGCGCCGATGCAAAAAGTATTGGATGCATTGAAGCCGGTTCTTGAGGACCCATCCATCTTAAAGGTTGGCCAAAATATCAAATACGATATTCAAGTGCTTTCCCGCTATGGCATCGACGTTTCCCCGGTCGATGACACGATGCTGATTTCCTATGTCCTTGAAGGTGGTCTTCACGGGCATGGGATGGATGAACTAGCCCGGAGGTTTCTTGACGTCGAAACCATAAAGTTCAAAGACGTCGCAGGAACGGGCAAAAATGCCGTGAGCTTCGATAAGGTTCCGCTTGAAACTGCGGGCCCATACGCTTCGGAAGATGCTGACATTACGTTGCGCCTGCATCAGCTTTTAAAACCCCGCTTAACTAAAGAACATATGGTCACAGTATATGAGCGGTTTGAGCGTCCACTCATCAGCATCCTTGAGCGCATGGAACGCAATGGAATCAAAGTGGATGCGACGAAGCTAAAAGAATTTTCTGCTGATTTTGAAAAACGTATGAATGAGTTGGAAGCCCATGCGCATGATCTTGCGGGTCGAGAGTTCAATGTTGGCTCACCGAAACAATTGGGCGAAATTCTATTCGATGAAATGGGCCTTGAAGGCGGTAAAAAAGGCAAGACGGGTGCATATTCCACCAGTGCAGATGCGCTCGAAGATCTTGTGATACAGGGCCACGAGCTGCCAAAAACCGTTTTGGATTGGCGGCAACTGCAAAAGCTCAAGAGCACGTACACTGACGCTTTGGTCGGAGAGATAAACCCATCAACCGGACGTGTGCATACATCATTTAGCCAGGCGATCACGTCGACCGGACGATTGTCGTCAAATGCGCCAAACCTCCAAAACATCCCGATTAGAACTGAAGAAGGTCGAAAAATTCGCCAGGCCTTCATCGCCGAAGACGGCCACACGTTAATGTCGGCGGACTACTCTCAAATTGAATTGCGGTTGTTGGCGCACGTTGCCGATATTGATGTTTTGAAAGACGCATTTGCCGAGGGTCAGGACATCCATGCCATTACAGCGGCACAGGTTTTTGATATCCCGCTTGAAGGCATGGACCCAATGGTCCGGCGCCAGGCAAAGGCCATCAATTTTGGGATAATTTATGGCATTTCCGGCTTTGGTCTTGCACGCCAACTAAGTATCCCGCGTGGCGAAGCACAACGTTACATTGAGGCATATTTCGAGCGTTATCCAGGCATCAAAGATTACATGGATCGCACCAAAAAGCAGGCGCATGATCAAGGTTTTGTTACCACACTCTTTGGTCGCAAATGCCATATGCGTGGCATCAACGAGAAGAATCAGGCTTTGCGTGGTAATGCAGAACGGGCAGCGATAAATGCGCCTATTCAGGGCGGTGCTGCAGATATTATAAAACGCGCTATGTGTGCACTTCCAAATGCGCTTGAAGATGCCAAACTAAGTGCGCGTATGTTGCTTCAAGTGCATGATGAACTTATCTTTGAAGTGCCGGACGCCGAATTGGACGCGACGAAATCTGTTGTCAAAGAAATCATGGAAGGGGCGGCGACGTTAAATGTCCCTCTGGAAGTCGATATCGGCATTGGTGCCAATTGGGACGAAGCACACTAACAGTCTAGATCACAATGATTCTCGCGTTATTTTCAAACAAACGACCTTGCCGATAAGTCTAACAGTAGACGTTATATATCTATACGCAATGAAAGCAGTATCCTAGGATGATTGCCTGATACGGCAGATCATAAATCCGTTCGCCTATCTAAATTTTATCACTGGGTTTCAATAGGTTAGATTTATGGTGACTGCGACAGAGATATTTCTTGGCCTTGTGAACAACCTCGTTGTTCTTATTCTGCTCGTCGCAATTTACGGCACCATTATTAACCGTATTGACCAATTGAGTTCATTGAATCGACAAATCTCGCTTGGCGTGTTGTTTGGTGCGTTTGCGACGGGCAGCATGTATCTCAAAATTCCCGTCGCAGAAGGCGTTCTCGTTGATCAAAGAAATGCGATTGTTGCACTCAGCGGTGCAATTGGTGGGCCTATTGCCGCTATAATAAGTGCGTTCTTTGCTGGTATTTACAGGCTGCAATTAGGCGGTATCGGCGCGACGGCAGGTTTCATTGGCGTCTTTCTGGCAGCAAGTGCTGGTGCACTTATCTATAAGGCCAGACCTTCACAACGGAGCGCCGGGTTTTTAGCGCTGGCCTCAATCGGCGCGACATTGATCATTCTACCTGGTTTTCTGTTTGTAGGTGATTGGTCGTTTGGGTTCGATCTGATGATGACCATGTCAGTGCCCTTTGGCGCAGCAGTCAGTATCGGAATTTTCATTGGCTTGTTCCTGTTGACTCGAGAAGATCGGCGCTTCGAATCAGAAAAGAACCGCTTGGTGAGCGAAAAGGAGCGACGGGAAGCTTATCAGGAGATGATGCGAGCCAACCGCGCCAAATCAGAATTTCTTGCAACGATGAGCCACGAACTCAGGACACCATTGAATGCCATCCTGGGGTTCAGCGACGTTTTGCAGAGGGATGTAAGTGGATCTTTGCCTATAGAAAAGCGCGTTGAATATGCCGGTGACATCCATGAAAGCGGTCAACATCTACTGTCCTTGATCAATGACGTGCTTGATATTTCAACCATCGAAGCCGGAAAACATAAAATCAACAAAACGAAATTCGATTTAAATATCGTCGTTGAGTCCTGCCTGAAGAATTTTGCCGAGGGCACAATATCTAAAAACGTTTCTATAAACCTGGAATCACCTGACACACCAATCTTAATGATTGCGGGGGAAAGAGCGACCGCGCAGATCTTGCTGAACTTACTATCGAATGCCGTAAAGTTCTCTCACGATGGCGGTAGCGTTGATTTGGTCATTCAAGAGTCAGTTGATCATGTAACCATCACCGTCACTGATCATGGCATTGGCATCTCAGAGGATCGCCTTGAGAATATAACTGAGCCGTTTTCCCGGTCTTCAGATCACGCTGAGATCGCCGCGGATGGGACGGGCCTCGGTCTTTCAATTGTGAAAGGACTTGTTGACCTTCATGGCGGCAAGTTGACCATCCAAAGTGAATTAGGTGTCGGCACAACGATCTCCGTTGAGCTCCCTAAAAACACCCCGACAGACTAACGGTTATCTTAATCTAACGCGATAAATCGATTTTCCGGAATGACGGCGATTGGCGTCAATTCGACCAGAAAATCCTCATGACCCAATCCTGCAACCATCACAGACGTGCTCGTCGGCTCTTGTCCCTCGGTCAGAAACTCTGAGCGTACTTGCTGAATAATTGGTAGTTGGGATCGATCGGTAAAATATGTTGTGATGGAGACGATATCTGCAAAGCTCCCGCCGACTTCAGATAAAATGGACTGAATGTTTTTGAAGCACTGGCGTGTTTGCATTCCAACATCACCAATACCGATTACGTTCTCTTCAGCATCCCACGCAACTTGGCCCGTAAAATAGATAACTTGGCCAGGCCCCTGAACAACGCCCATAGAGAAACCGCGCCCTCGTGGTCCCCAAACTGATTTTGGGTTGAATCTCTCTATCATCCTGATGCTAAGACCTATTAAACTTTCGCTTTAAGGGTTCGATTGCACGCACCGCCATAAGCATCGTAAAGACACCTGCGTAAATTATCGGCTCATACTGCAAGCCTTTACGCATCATAAAGAAATGCAGACAGGCTGCGGCGCCCGCAATATAGACGGCCTTGTGAAGTTTGTTCCAATTCCGGCCACCCAATCGTTTAATCCAACCTTTGGTGGACGTAATGGCCAATGCAGTCAGGCAAAGCAAACCGACCATCCCGACCGTAATGTACCAGCGTTTTAGAATATCTTCCCAGATCGCACCCCAATTAAAGAATTGGTCTAGCCCGACATAATTCATGACATGCAGCACGACATAAAAGAATGCAAACAAGCCGATCAGACGCCGTAACCGAACGACTTGTTTCCAGCCTGTCAGAATACGAACAGGCGTAACAGCCAGTGCGACCAACAGGATCCGCAATGCCCAATCACCCAGATACAGATTTATGAACTCGACGGGATTGGCCGTGAGGCCTCTGCCACCATAAAAATACGCGTCAGCGATCAGCCACAATAGCCAACCCAACGGTGCCAGACACAATACCCATACCAGCGGCTTGATGATCCACGTGACGGGATCGCGACGTGGTGCTGTCTTTTGAGGCGTTGCGCCAACTGCGGCGCTAGATATCGCCATGACCCACCATCATACTATTAACTTAGTACCATTTCCGCATATCCATGCCTTCGTAAAGGCTGGCAACTTCATCTGCGTAACCGTTGAACATAAGCGTCTTGCGCTTAAATATTTCGCCGATGCGCCGCTCACTATCCTGAGACCAGCGCGGGTGGCGCACCGCTGGATTGACGTTTGAATAAAAGCCGTATTCTCGCGCGGCTGCATCGTTCCAACTCGTCGGCGGCATAGTCTTCTGAAACTTGATTTTGACGATAGATTTTATCGACTTGAAACCATATTTCCACGGCATCACCAATCGAACCGGAGCACCATTTTGGTTCGGCATCACTTCGCCATAAATACCAACGGCCAAAATTGACAGCGGGTGCATGGCCTCATCAATCCGTAGTCCTTCTTTGTACGGCCATTTCAATACAGGCTGACGTTGGCCAGGCATTTGCTCTGGATCAAACAGAGTCTCAAATGCCACATACTTCGCATCAGATGTTGGCTCAAATCTTTTCAGCACACTTGCCAAGCTTATACCGACCCAAGGAATAACCATCGACCAGGCCTCAACACATCGAAAGCGATAAACGCGCTCTTCCAACGTCTCCGGCTTTATTAAATCCTCAAATGAAATTTTCCCGGGCTTCCCACAAGCGCCTTCGACAGAAATTTCCCATGGCGTCGGCTTAAAATCTTGAGCATTTGCCTTTGGGTCGCTCTTGCCCGTCCCAAATTCATAGAAATTGTTGTAACTCGTGACATCCTTGTAATCGGTTACAGGATCATTCTCAGGCATGTTCTCGGCTGACCATTTGGTCTTTTGCACACCACTCAGAGGTGTGCGCGCTGCATACGCTGGCAACGTCGGCAGCGTACCCGCGACAAGTCCAGCCCCAGCAAACGCGGCGGTTTTTAGAAAACTTCTACGGTTCTCAAAAACTGTTCTTGGTGTAATTTCCGAGCCCAGTACATCTGAGGTTTTGCGAGACTTAATTAGCATGCTGCACTCCCATTGAGGCGTTATAATCGTATAATCATATTCTATGGCGGCATTCGCAAGCACACTGCGGTTGCCATCTCGCCCCTTGATAGCGTATTCGAAGGATTAGATGCTACTAACATACGATCACTTTTCCGCCAGCACACAAATATCTGGAACTGGCTAACGGACATACTCGATGCGCGTTCTTTATCACCTTTGGCTTTCCCCGTTTTCTCGCAAGGTCCGTATTGCTCTCGGCGAAAAGCGAATAGACTTTGAAATGAAGGCTGAAAATGTCTGGCGGCGGCGCGAGGAATTTCTCGCCATCAACCCCATGGGCGAAGTCCCTGTGCTTGTTGAGCCTGACGGCACAGCTCTTTCAGGTTCTCAGGTGATTTGCGAGTTCTTAGATGACATTCATCCAGAACCTGCACTGATGGGCCATCAACCCTTGGGTCGCGCTGAGGTGAGACGATTGGTCGATTGGTTTGACCGCAAATTCAATCAGGAAGTCACCGAGAAACTCGTCGGCGAGAAATTCATGAAACGCTTCCTAGGCTTAGGCGAGCCTGATTCGGCTATCGTTCGTGCTGGGCATTCGAACATCCATACACACCTTGACTATATTTCTTATCTCATCGAGAGGCGTAAATGGCTGGCCGGAGATGAACTGTCATTAGCTGACATTACTGCGGCAGCTCATTTGTCCACACTTGACTACATCGGTGATGTACCTTGGAAAGACCATGAGAGTGCCAAGGACTGGTATGCACGTATAAAATCCCGGCCAAGTTTTCGGCCATTGTTGGGAGATCGGATTCCAAGTGCGCCGCCTCCAACGCACTACGCGGATCTAGATTTCTAGTCTGTCAATTTACCTTAACGTCCATCTTTTCAATATTGGCGCGCGCCAATCGCCCGGCCTCGCCTTCGGGGTCCAATTCAAGGACCCGCAGCCAATCGGCCCGCGCAGCATCATTGTTTCCATCCAAACGAAACAATATTCCGCGTTCTAAAAGCGCTTCAGGTGCATCCGGTTCCAAGATGAGGGCGGCTTCAATATCCGCGCGGGCTTTGCCAAACTCATCCAGATACCGATAGGCACTGGCACGAAAGGCAAACGCGTCAGCTCGCGACCCATCCGCCGATATCGCGTTGGTCAAATCTTCAACTGCGCCCTTGTAATCCCCCAACGCAGCGCGCGCCTCTGAGCGATCAATCAGAATACCCGGGCGTCCGCGTAAAAGCTTTGCAGCTTCACCAAGCGTCGCTTCAGCACGTGCCGCGTCTCCATGAGACAGCCATGCCCGACCAGCTTGCCCAAGGATTTCTCCTTTAAATTCAGGCGTCGCAACAATCGTTTCTGCCAGCACCTCAAGACGCCTGGCCGCAAATTCGGGCTGTCCGGAATAATACAATGCAACAGCGGCACAATGCTCCGCAGCGTCGCCGCCACCCATGCTTTTCCACGCCGTTGCCATTTCAAACGCATCGTTCGGATCAGATGGAGCAAGCCCCATACACCGGGCGTATTCACGTGCATGATTTAACTCGGCCGCCTGGGCGACTGAGACAAAAAAACAAACCCCTAGTGCAATGCACACCTTTTTCATGACACGTGTCATTGTATATAATGCCCATTCAGCCATATAGCGTTAAATCGCATACAAGGGGTTCTAAGGACATGCATGTCGACCGACAAGTATTTAACGTCAAACTTGATGGCTGCCATCCATGACTCGTCGCGGTGGGCCACGTCTTTTCTGTTTTGGCATCGGATTTTCTGCAAAGGCGCTTATTAATCATCTGCCGGTCGCGGATTGGTCGACAGGCGGCACTGTTCGAGATGTCGAAAATGTTCAACACCTCAATAACCAGGGTATCGACGCTACGCTTTGGGAAGGCGGTGATCTAAGTGATCAGGCAAAACAGAAACTACTGGCGGCGACGCATGTGCTTGTCTCTGTGCCTCCTGGAGACTCAGGTGACCCTGTCATTAATGCGGCTAGTGAAACATTAAGAGCGTCCAACAACCTCGGGTGGATTGGATATCTATCAACCACCGGTGTTTATGGAAATACAGACGGTGCTTTTGTCGATGAAACAGCGCCCTTAAACCCTTCGAGCGCGCGCTCGGAGCGCCGTGTCGCAGCAGAGCGCGCCTGGCTTGATTTATTTGAGACCGCACATATCCCTGTTCATATTTTTCGACTTGCTGGAATTTATGGTCCGGGACGATCGGTTTTTGATCAAATTCGCAAAGGCACTGCAAAGCGTGTCCAAAAACCCGGGCATGCATTCTCGCGTATACATATAGACGATATTGCCGGTGTTCTCGCCGCATCAATTTCCAGACCCAACCCTGGAGCCATCTACAATGTTTGTGATGACGAACCTGCACCGCCCGCGGAAGTCACTGAATACGCGTGCCATCTTTTGGATAAAGACCCGCCCCCCATGGAAGATTTTAACGTCGTTAAGGAGCGTATGACCCCTATGGGTCTTAGCTTCTGGACGGACAATCGACGTGTTGATAACACGCGTATTCGAGACGAGTTAGGTGTCAAATTACGTTACCCGGATTACCGGGCCGGGCTACAGGCTATTTTTACTGAGGAAGATTGACTATTCCACTTTTTCAAAGTTGCCGACTTTGGGATTATAGATTTCCAGTTGCGCGGTTTCGATATCAAAGAACCATCCATGCAACTTGAGGGTTTTCGCGGCCATACGCTCGCGAATCCACGGGAAGGTCGTGAGGTTCTCCAGCGACACAAGAACTGCATTGCGCTCACATGCACGCTGCGTTTCTTCCATGCTTGCATCCGGCATGGTTGCCAAAACGCGCCGATGTGCCGAAGACAAAATTGACACCCAGCTAGCGACGAATTTGTATCCCTCTTTCTTGGTTTCTTCGCCATTGATCATTGCATGAATACCACCACAATGTGCGTGCCCAAGGACAATAATGTTTGGAACATCGAGGCCAAGCACGGCAAACTCAAGGGCTGCACTGGTGCCATGAAAAGTACCCTCTTCTTCCATCGGCGGCACAAGATTTGCGACATTACGAATCATAAAAATATCGCCAGGTTCGGCGCGAAACACCAACGCCGGATCAACACGCGAGTCCGAGCATGCAATCACCGCAGCTTTAGGGTCCTGCCCAGCTTCCACCATTGCACGCAATCGTTCCTGATGATCATCCGGCATATTGTTTCGAAATGCCCGATAACCATTCAGCATTCGTTCAATCGTATCCATGTTCAATCTTGCCCTAATAGTGCATCAACAGTGCGAAGCAGCCGATAAATATCATGCGGCTCCGAAAGGCGATGATCGCCTGATTTGACGAATTGAACTTCGACATCGTCACTTGTCAATCGTTCCATGATTGCATGGGCTGTTTTCCAAGGCACATCCTCGTCTTGCATTCCCTGAATGAGCCGAACTGGAACATTTATTGAGATGTCGTTGTTAAGCAATAAATGTTGATTCCCCTCGTCCAGAAAACGTTTCCAAATTCGATATGGCTCCTGATCGTCGTAGCAGTTGGGAATATCGCAATAACCTTGCGCTTCTAATTCAGCAGCCTGATCGGATGTAAGTCGATCCGGAATCAGGTCATGCGTAAAATCAGGCGCCGCGGCAATTCCCACAAGACCGCAAACTTTCTTGGGGTGCCGGAGCGCGGTTAACAGCATAATCCACCCTCCCATGGAGGAGCCCACCAACACTTGCGGTCCATCGCAGATTTCGTTCAAAACACACTCAGCATCGTCTGCCCAGCGCCCAATTGTGCCGTCATCGAATGATCCCGATGACTCGCCATGCCCAAAATAGTCGAAGCGCGTAAAGGCGTATCCCCTTGAAACACAATGCGCTTCAAGGGCCAGTGCTTTTCCGCCTTGCATATCCGACTTAAATCCGGTCAAAAACATCACCCCTGGGCTTTTCCCTGGGGTATGATGGTACGCAATTGATGCGCCGTCGTTACGCTGAAGATAATTCGCTGCTTTTGATTGATCCGACATGCAGGTTCCCATATTTAAAGTGACATGGTCATGAATAATAATGCGCACCATAACACCCTGGACGACGACATGGAACGCCCTCAGCAACAGGACGGCACGCCACCTACTGTGTTGCAGGTTTTACCCGCGCTGGGTGGTAGTGGTGGCGTGGAACGGGGCACTGTAGAGATTGCAGGCGCTATATCACAGGCCGGTGGGCGCGCCCTTGTGGCATCAGAAGGCGGCCTGCTGGTTCATGATCTGACACGCGCGAATGCTGAACATTTTACGCTCCCGGTCGCGTCAAAAAATCCTTTCGTGATGTATCGCAATATTTCCCGGCTTGTTGATTTGATTAAACAAGAGCGCGTGGACATTGTTCATGTGCGCTCTCGTGCGCCAGCATGGAGCGCCTATTTTGCCTGCCAACGGACCAAAGTTCCGCTGGTCACGACATTTCATGGCACATACGCGATCGGAAACTGGTTAAAGCGAAAATACAATTCCGTGATGACTTATGGCGAGCGTATGATTGCGATCTCGACATTCATTGGCGGCCATGTTCGTCGGCATTATGGCGTCCCCGTGGATCGCATTCGCGTCATTCATCGTGGCGTTGATATAGACAAATTTGATCCTGAGAAAGTTTCTGCTGAACGTGTCATCAAACTTGCCAATGACTGGCGACTTCCAGACGGCGTTCCAATTATCATGCTGCCGGGCAGATTGACCCGATGGAAAGGACAATTGGTGCTGATCGATGCCATTGCCGCGTTAGGTCGTACGGATGTCCGATGCCTTTTGGTCGGGAGCGATCAGGGCCGGGAAGACTATCGGCGTGAATTGGAAAAACGAATTATGGCGCACAATCTCGAAGAGGTTGTTCGCATCGTTGACCATTGTGATGATATGCCTGCGGCATACAAACTCACTGATCTTGTCGTGTCCGCTTCGACAGACCCGGAAGCCTTTGGGCGGGTCGTTTGCGAGGGTCAGGCGATGGGTCGCCCCGTCATCGCATCCGACCACGGTGGGTCTCGAGAGACAATCTTACCAGGCGTGACGGGATGGCTTACACCGACGGGGGATTCCGCTGCGCTTGCTTCAGCTATTGAGAACGCCCTGAAACTGGATACTGCTGCCCGAAACAAACTGGCACAAACGGCTATTGATCACATCCGGAAGAACTTCTCCAAAACACAAATGTGCGACAAAACACTGGATGTGTATAACGAAGTTCTAGCGGCAAGAGGCCGCGCCTAAAACGCATGGCCTCGCAAGACATCCAGCCCAAACGAATACTTGTCATAAAACTTGGGGCGCTTGGTGATATTGTCCAGGCCCTCGGTCCGATGCAGGCGATCCGTGAGCACCACAAAAATGATCACATAACGCTTATGACGACTAGAACGTATGAAACCTTCATCGCTGCGGCCAATGTGGCTGATACAATTTTCATTGATAATCGTCCGGGTAACTTGGATGTCCTAGGGTGGCTTAAACTTCGTCGTTTGCTCAAGAACGGTAGATTTGACCGTGTTTATGATTTGCAGACGTCAAGTCGATCGAACCGATATGCGCGATTGTTCTGGCCAGGCCCATACCCGGAATGGTCTGGGATTGCCGCCGGGTGTTCCCATCCACACGCAAATCCGGCGCGTGATAGCATGCATACGATTGAACGTCAGAAAGAGCAATTGAACATGGCCGGCATTGAAAATGTGCTGATGCCAGACCTTGCGACCTTTACCAGCAACATAACTCAGCTGAATTTACCTGAGACGTATTGCATGATTGCACCAGGTGGCGCGCAACATCGACAGGACAAACGCTGGTCCGCGTCGCGGTATCGTGAGATTGTTGAGGTACTAAGCCAAAGCCCCATCACGCCTGTCATTTGCGGCGGACCAGAAGAAATCGATCTTTGCACACAAATTTCAGACAGCTTTCAGAATGCTTGCAACATTGCGGGGAAAACATCGTTGGTTGACCTTGTGAGTGTTGCAAAAGGTGTGCAATTTGCCCTAGGGAATGACAATGGTCCCATGCACATTGCGGCTGCGGCGAACATAAAATCTATCGTTTTATACTCACATGCATCTGACCCGGCATTATGCGCTCAACGCGGGCAGGATGTGACAATAATACGCCGAAAATCGTTGGAGGATTTGTCTGTCGCAGAGGTAGCGCAAAGCCTGCCCCAGGCAGGCGGTTCTTGACGGGTCCCGCAAGGCACTTTAACTACCCCACACATATTTTGTTTTTACTGACCGGCGAGAGATAAATGGTCGCGATTACACTACCAGACGGCTCAACACGGAATTACGACAATCCTGTCACAGGTGCAGAGGTTGCCGCATCTATTGGGCCGGGCCTCGCCAAAGCAGCTATGGTTGTCCGCGTCGATGGTGAATTGTGGGATTTAGACCGGACCATCTCTTCCGACGCCAATGTCGCGATCATTACCGACAAACAGGAAGAAGAGGCCCTGGAAGTGTTGCGCCATGATTGCGCACACGTTCTGGCTATGGCCGTACAAGAACTCTATCCAGGCACGCAGATCACATTCGGTCCCGCGACTGAAGAAGGCTTTTACTACGACTTCCATCGCGATGAGCCATTTTCTACGGAAGACTTTGAAACAATCGAAAAGCGGATGGCAGATATCGTCGACCGCGACATTCCAATTGTCCGCGAAGTCTGGACGCGCGATGACGTTGCGGCCCATTTCAAAGAAAAGGGTGAGAGCTTCAAAGCGGAATGGGTGATGGAGTTGCCCGAGGGCGACGAAATCACAATGTATCGCCAGGGCGACTGGATTGATCTATGCCGTGGACCGCACTTACCAAAGACGGGCCGTTTGGGCAAAGCCTTCAAGCTTATGAAGCTAGCCGGAGCCTACTGGCGCGGTGATGCGTCGAACCCGCAGTTGCAACGCATCTATGGAACATGCTGGCGCAACGAAAAGGAGCTCAAAGCTTATCTGACACGAATTGAAGAGGCCGAAAAGCGTGACCATCGTCGGCTTGGTCGCGAACTGGACCTTTTCCACATTCAAGAAGAAGCGCGCGGTTCCGTATTCTGGCATCCAAAAGGCTGGTCCTTGTACCGTACCTGCGAGCGTTACATGCGCCAGCGCCTGGATGATGCAGGGTATGTCGAAGTAAAAACGCCTCAATTGGTCGACCGTGCACTTTGGGAGCGTTCCGGCCATTGGGATAAGTTTCGCGATCACATGTTTATCGCTGAAGTCGATGAAAGCTCAAAAGCGACTGAAGGCGATGGTGGCGAAGAAGAAACCGTTGTCTCCGCCGAGGAGGATGCAATTCGTCATTTGGCGCTCAAGCCGATGAACTGTCCTTGCCATGTGCAAATTTTCCGCCACGGCATGAAAAGTTATCGCGACCTGCCATTGCGCATGGCAGAATTTGGCTCGTGCCACCGTTACGAGCCGTCGGGTGCCCTACACGGATTGATGCGCGTCCGTGCATTTACGCAAGATGATGCTCATATTTTCTGTACAGAAGATCAGATTGAGAGCGAAACCGAAATCTTCATCGACTTGCTTGCTTCAATCTACAAAGACTTCGGATTTGAAGAGTTCGTAGTCAAATTCTCCGATCGGCCGGATGTCCGCGCCGGGACGGACGAAACCTGGGATAAAGCCGAGACAGCTCTTAAAGAGGCTGCCTTGAAAGCTGGCGCTGACTTGGTCATGAATCCGGGTGAAGGCGCTTTTTATGGCCCGAAACTGGAATTCGTCCTGCGCGATGCGATCGGACGTGACTGGCAATGCGGCACCTTACAAGTCGATTTTGTACTTCCGGAACGTCTTGACGCCGAATACGTCGGCGAAGACGGTGATAAACATCGCCCCGTTATGCTTCACCGCGCCATTCTGGGCTCGTTTGAGCGTTTCATTGGTATTTTGATTGAGAATTTTGCAGGCCGTTTACCGATGTGGCTATCGCCGGTGCAAGCGGTTGTCGCGCCGATCACCAATGATGTCGATGGGTATGCCCGCGAAGTCGTCGATGCGTTAAACGCTGCGGGGGTTCGCGTTGAAGCTGATTATCGTAGCGAAAAAATTAACTACAAAATTCGTGAACATAGTCACGCCAAAGTACCCGCAATCTTGGTTGTTGGGGGCCGTGAAGAAGAAAACAAGACTGTTGCGATCCGTCGCCTGGGCGGCAAGGACCAAGAAATTCTTGCGCTGCAAGAGGCAGTCGATAGACTTAAGGTTGAAGCGCTTGGACCGCTTGGCGGCTAAGCCTTTTCGTGCCATCTTATGTGTGAGTTCTGCATGTGCAGGACTTCGTTGTAACTGTGATAGGAGATATTTCCATAGCTCGTAGACCCGGCCCACCGGCGCCGCCGTCCAAGGATGGACCCCGCGCCAACGAAGATATTCAAGCTGACCCAGTTCGCCTCGTCGATGCAGACGGAGAAATGGTAGGCGTCATCGGACTTCAAGAAGCAATTGATATGGCAGTCGAGGTCGGTTTAGACCTCGTCGAAGTGTCGCCCAATGCCTCGCCCCCTGTCTGTAAGATCCTCGACTACGGTAAGTATAAATACGAGGCGCAGAAAAAGGCGAATGAAGCCCGTAAAAAACAGAAAATCATTGAAGTTAAGGAAATTAAGATGCGTCCCGGCATTGATGACCACGATTACGAGGTCAAGATGAAGGCAGTCCGTCGTTTCCTTGATGATGGCGATAAGGTCAAGATGACTATTCGCTTCCGTGGCCGCGAGATGGCGCACCAGGACTTAGGCCTTAAGGTGCTCCAACGTGTTCAGGCGGAAGTCGAAGAAATCGCGAAGGTGGAGCAATACCCTCGACCTGAAGGCCGTTTGATGACGATGGTCATCGCGCCGCGCTAATTCAAAGCAGTGTAAAGTCCATTCGATTTACCGGTCTTTCTCAAAATCATGGGATAGGCCGGTATTTTGATGTGCACTATGCCTTGCCATCCTGTGCCAGCACCGCTATAAACCGCGCGCTGTCACGATTTGATGGCCGAGTGGTATGGCTAAAAGGGCATGCCTGGCCGCTTGAACCCCAGAACGCATGACGTTCTTGAGCTAACGGGTGTTTTTACACCATAGATATGAAGGAAGAGGGAAATGCCCAAGCTAAAGACGAAGTCGAGCGCCAAAAAGCGCTTTAAGCTGACGGGTACCGGTAAGGTCCGTGCAGCTGCTGCTTTCAAGCGGCACAATCTCCGCAAGCGATCCAATAAGATGAAGCGTCAGTCACGTGGGATGATGGTCCTCTCACCGCAGGACGCACGGATCGTCAAGTCCTACATGCCAAACGCTTGATCTGAGGAGATTTTAAAATGGCACGAGTTTCACGCGGCAAAACGTCGCACGCACGTCACAAGAAAGTCCTCAAACTCGCGAAGGGTTATCGGGGTCGTAATGCAACAAACTTCCGGATCGCCATCGAGCGCGTCGAGAAGGGTCTGCAGTATGCCTACCGCGACCGCCGTCAAAAGAAGCGTCAGTTCCGTCGCCTCTGGATCCAGCGTATCAACGCTGGTGCCCGCGAAAATGGTCTTTCCTATTCAGTCTTCATGAATGGCTTGATGAAAGCCGGTGTTGAGCTAGATCGTAAAGTTCTCGCTGACTTGGCCATGAATGAGCCAGAAACGTTTAAAGCGTTGGTAGAACAGGCCCAGGCCGCTCTCAGCCAGAACGCTTAATTCCCCACCTTCGGTGGATCAAGTTTTGGAACGGGAGTAGCGCCTTGGGCGTTACTCCCGTTCGTTTGTTTGCAGATAGACAGGGATATCATGGAAACGCCAGATCAACTGCGTGACGCCCTTTTAAAGGATATTGACGCCGCGGACAGTGTCCAAACGCTAGAAGACCTTCGAGTTGCCGTACTTGGTAAAAAAGGCCGCATAACCGACATGATGAAGGGGCTCGGACAAATGGCCCCAGAAGAGCGCAAGGCTGCCGGTCAGGCACTCAATGCGTTGAAGGGTGAAGTCGCCGATGCGCTTGAAGCAAAGAAAGCGGCTCTCGGTGATGCGGAGCTAGATCAGCGTCTGATGACAGAAAAGATTGATGTCACCTTGTCGCCTGCTCCTGAAGCAAAAGGCACAATACATCCCATAAGCCAGACCATTGATGAGATCACTGCGATTTTTGGCGAAATGGGGTTCACCGTCGCCGAAGGGCCGGACATCGAGGATGACTGGCATAATTTTACAGCCCTGAATATCCCGCTTGACCACCCAGCGCGACAGGAACACGACACCTTTTACCTTCCAGGCGAAGCTGGTGAGCGTAAGGTTTTGCGCACTCATACCAGCCCCGTACAAATTCGCACCATGACCGACGGTGAGCCACCGATCCGTATTATTGTACCAGGCCGCACTTACAGATCAGATTATGATGCGACTCATTCACCCATGTTTCATCAGGTCGAAGGCCTTGTGATCGACAAAACATCTCATATGGGTCATCTCAAGGGATGCCTGATCGAATTCTGCCGCGCGTTCTTTGAAGTGGATGATTTGCCCGTTCGTTTCCGTCCAAGTTATTTCCCTTTTACCGAGCCTTCTGCAGAAGTCGACATCGGCTGCACGCGCGAAGGCGGCGAGTTCCGCATTGGCCACGGCGATGACTGGCTGGAAATTCTGGGATCCGGCATGGTCAATCCGAACGTTCTGACGAACTGTGGAATTGATCCAAACGAATATCAGGGTTTTGCCTTTGGTATGGGCGTCGAGCGTGTTGCCATGTTGAAATATGGCATACCGGATTTGCGGACCTTCTTTGAAAGTGACCTTCGCTGGTTGCGGCACTATGGATTTCGCTCCCTTGAAGTTCCCGGCATGGTCGGAGGGCTGGCACGATGAAATTCACATTGAGCTGGCTCAAAGAGCATCTGGACACGACAGCATCTCTCAAAGAGATCACCGACGCGCTGACGATGGTTGGCCTCGAACTTGAGGGCGTTGAAGATCGTGCCCAGGGTTTGGAAACTTTTGTGACCGCCAAAGTCCTCGACGCGAAACAGCACCCGAATGCAGACAGGCTTCGCGTATGTACGGTTGATCCCGGCAATGGTGAGACCGTTGAACTCGTGTGCGGCGCGCCAAATGCCCGCACCGGGATGATTGGCGTGTTTGCGCCAGGTGGATCCTACATTCCAGGTACTGGTATCACACTTAAGCCTACTGAAATTCGGGGCGTCACTTCCAATGGCATGCTTTTGTCCGAACGTGAGATGGATATCTCAGATGAGCATGACGGGATTATTGATCTACCTGAAAACACACCGATCGGTGAGCCGGCTATTGGTATCTTGGGCCTCGATGATCCGATCATTGAAATCGCCATCACCCCGAACCGGGGCGATTGCCTTGGCGTTCGAGGTGTCGCACGTGATCTTGCAGCCGCCGGAATCGGCTCATTGAAACTATTGGCGAACGGCCCGGTCCCGGGTGCCTTCAAAAGTGATATCGACGTTCATCTGGATTTTGATGCTGAGGCACAGGATGCGTGCCCTTATTTTGTCGGCCGATATATTCGCGGCGTCACCAATGGCGAAAGCCCACAATGGCTTAAAGACAAGCTCCTCGCTATTGGTCTCCGGCCGATATCTGCGCTGGTGGATATAACAAACCTGATGACTTTCGATTTAAACCGTCCCTTGCATGTATTCGATGCGGACAAGGTTAAAGGTGATCTGACCGTTCGACGCGCCAAAGACGGCGAGACACTCAAGGCTTTGAACGAGAAAGAATATACGCTTGATCATGAGATGACCGTGATTGCGGACGAGACAGCCCCTGAAGCCCTTGGCGGTGTCATGGGCGGTGAGATCTCCGGTGTCTCTGAAACAACGCAGAATGTCTTTGTCGAGAGCGCATATTTTGATCCAGTGCGCACGGCCATGACAGGACGTAAACTCAATCTTCAATCTGATGCCAGATATCGCTTTGAACGCGGTATCGACCCAGCGTTCCTCGAAAATGGCATGGAGATCGCGACAAGATTGATCATGGATTTGTGCGGTGGCGAGCCTTCTGAGCTTGTTATTGCCGGCGCATGTCCTGACACGACCGCATCCATTAACTTTCGCCCCGAGCGCGTGCAAGAACTTACTGGTGTTGAAATTTCGCGAGACGAGATACAGCGCATCCTTGGCACTTTAGGGTTTGATGTTTCCGGTGATGGAGACAATTGGCAGGTGTCTTTTCCTTCATGGCGGAGCGATATTGTGCACGAAGCATGCCTTGTCGAAGAAGTTGTACGGATCAATGGCTACGATTCGATTCCTGCGATACCTCTGCCGCGTGAGACGTCATTGCCAAAGCCTGCATTGAGCGAAGACCAGAAGCGTCGCTCGATCGCACGTCGTATTCTTGCTGGTCGTGGCCTCGTCGAAGCTGTGACTTATTCGTTCATGGGCGATAAAGAAGCGGCTTTGTTCGCGGATATTGAACCAGGTCTTGTTATTGGTAATCCAATAAGCTCAGAGTTATCGGTCATGCGTCCGACACCGCTTGGTAATCTCATTCAAGCCGCGGGTCGGAATGCAGACAAAGGATTCCCGAATGCCAATCTATTTGAGGTTGGGCCCGAGTACTATGGCGACGGACCTGATGAGCAGCAGATCGCTGCCACGGGCATTCGTACAGGACAGACGCATTCAAAGCATTGGTCAGAGACACCAAAACCCGTCGACGCTTACATGGCCAAAGCGGATGCAAATGCAGTTCTGGAAGCGTTGGGCGCGCCCGTGGAAAAGCTTCAGGTGTTCACAGAGGTTCGGCCTTATTATCATCCCGGCCGTTCTGGGGAACTACGCTTGGGACCAAAAAACACCTTGGCCCGGTTTGGCGAAATAAATCCAAAAGTTTTGCGCGCGCTCGGTGTAAAGGGCCCAGTCGTAGCGTTTGAGGTTTATCCCGATGCCGTGCCAACACCAAAATCAAAATCTGCTGCACGTCCGTTGCTAAGCTTATCGGCTTTCCAGCCGATTGAACGTGACTTTGCGTTTGTGATCGATAGTGACATTGATGCGGCCAAAGTCGTTCAGGCAGCGCGCGGTGCAGAGAAATCATTGATTGATGATGTGCGCGTCTTCGATCTGTTTGAAGGACCTTCGCTTGGTGAAGGAAAGAAGTCACTCGCGATAACAGTCGTGCTCCAGCCCACCGAGAAAACGCTTACCGACGAAGAAATTGAGGGCGTTGCCAGCAAAATCATTCAATCGGTTGAAAAGGCTACAGGCGGCGTGCTTCGGAGCTAGTTTCTTGGCACACAATTGCGACGGTGCGCGCTGTCCTCTCTACGCGTCTATTTTAGGCGCATACACCTTCACCGCCTGGGCGCGGCCCTTAACCTGGGCTTCACAGATCAGGTCACAAGGGTAGTTGGTTCCGACTGCGAGGTATGTTGCTTCGCCCATCATGATGTATGTGCCGTATTCCTTATTCAGCTGTTCGAGGCGTGCCGCAATATTGACGTTGTCGCCATGCACGGTGAAGACCAGCCTGTCCTGCGCCCCAACGGCACCAACGGTTATCTCGCCTGTATTGACCCCACACCGGGTTTTCAACATCACACCATTAAAAGTTCGTGTCCGGGCAACTTCTTCAATGGCGATGGCGGTACGGATTGCGTTCTGTGCATGATCAGGATCATCTTGGACTGCGTTGAATGTGATCAGCATGAGATCACCTTCAAACAACGTGATGACGCCGCCAAACTGGTCAATCACGTCGCCCATCGCACCAAAATAATCGTTGAGTGTTTTGGCAAGCTCCTGGGCTGTCATATTTTCAGAGACCGATGAGAACCCTTCAATGTCCGTAAAGATAATCGAGGCAACGCGGCTTTCACCATCACCTGCCTGAATTTGTCGATCAGCCGATGTAATCCGCTCGGCAACTTCTTTGGACACAAATCGCGATAAATCCTCTGCCGCGGATTGTTCGATTGCGGCCCGAAAGAACGCCCGTCGGGATCGGATAACAGCGATACAAAGAACTGCTGTCACAAGAAATATAGAGACCATTTTATCGATCTCAGCACCAATCAGAATTGAATTCGACGTCATATAGGCAATGTAATCGCGCGTGATCATCGGGTTGTTGGGCTCGGAATAGATGACCCATCCGACAAGCACAAGCCAACCAACAATCGACGACATGCCTGCAATCAGGATGTAGCGCGGCTCAAACCGGAGTGCCCGCAAGGCAATGAAGATGAACACGTACATAATGGTTGGCGATTTGAGATAGAAGCTTGCCGGCTGCTCATACTGGATATGGAAACTCCAGATCATTAGCATCAAGAGCGCAACATCCATAAACACCGACAGCGTTAAAAGCCAATGTGGTAGGGACATTCGATACGACAACAGCAGTCGCGTAACAGTGAAGGCAAAATACGCGGCCAGGGCCATCGGCACGACCTGAAACTCAGTTGCCGACATATTGACCTGCTGCGACACCAGCCAAAGCACACCAAAGAGAACAATCAGGACAAATTGCACCCAAGATATCAGGCGTTCGCTCTCGGTCTGACGAATGGCGATTTCTTGTTGAACGCGCGCAGGGATATCGCTGCGAACAGGCTCACCAAATAGGAAGTTTATAAATCGTTCCAACATAGTCAGCATACTACGCAGAAGTTATCAGATTGCGCAGTAACGAATATGGGCGTTCGGTAACGTCTTAGCGAGCAGAAGCCGGGGTGCGGGAAATGATCTGACGCGACCGCGAACGAATGCCGAGCAAACGTGCAACACCATAGAGAAAGCTGCGAACATTGTGTGGACGGTTGAGATCAATTGTTGTGAACATCGGCGTGGTCCGTGATTGGCGTTGATTAGATGTGCCGTTTATGACCCTAAATCCGGTATTCGTCTGTGACCGGCGTCACGTTGACGTGGTTAATACGTAATTATTTTAAATTTTTATGCAAATTAGTCATACAAACTCGTCACGCCGTGAGCTTCGCCAACACCTTCCCGAATAGCCTGCTTGACCGTTTCCTGCTTATTTACAAGATGCTGGTTGAGCACTTTGGATAGCGCTTCCCCGTCACGCGCCTCAAGTGCGTTCAACATATCTTCGTGTTCACGCATCGCTTGGTCCCATCTGGCCTGCGTCATATTCGCGCGGTAGCGTGCCAGACGAATACGCCCGGCCAGCGAGCGATACTGTACTTCAAGTGTTGGGTTTCGGGCCGCGATCAAGATCGCTTCATGGATTTGCTGATTTAACTGGAAATACAATTGTAGTTCCTGGCGCGCATGATGGAGTGCCATTTGATAGTGAAGAGCGCGGATTTCAGCAAACTCAGAATCCGTAAGCCGCGCGCAGGCAAGAGAACCGGCTAGTGCTTCAAGCGCACCCATCACCGGAAAGATCTCATCAATATCTTCTTCGCTCAATGTGGCGACACGCGCACCCTTATTTGGAAGCAGGTCCAACAGACCTTCACTGCCCAAGACCTTCAACGCTTCACGTAATGGGGTTCTTGAAATTCCAAACATGTCGCACAAACGTTGCTCTGGAACTCGGTCTCCGCCTTTGAGTTCGCCAGAAAAGATCATCGTACGAATACGTTCCACAAGCTCTTCATGCAGCGTCGTTCGGGTCAGGGGTTGTGACAGTTCATTCATGCCTTTTCTCCGGTATCCGGCAGTGCACTCTCAAGGACCCGAGCCACATGAATCGCGTCCCGGGCAGCACCGTCAGCAATTTGATGACGACAACTGGTGCCATCTGCAACAATGACAGTATCAGCATCTGCTTCGCGGACTTTTGGAAGCAGTGAAAGCTCGGCCATCTTCATCGAGACATCATAATTTTCGGCTTCATACCCGAAGGCACCTGCCATACCACAGCAACTACTCTCAACAATCTCTACGTTGAGGTCCGGAACGATTGATAACGTTTTCTCAACAGCTCCCATCGCGGCAAACGCCTTCTGATGGCAATGCCCATGAAGTAAAGCTTTGCGTTGAGGGGACGATTTTAGTGCCAATTTAAAGGTGCCCGCATCAATTTCTCGCGCAATAAACTCTTCAAATAACAGGGCGTTTTCAGCAATCAGGTCAGCGTCCGCCCCTGGCAGAATGGATTTGAACTCATCTTTCAAAGTGAACAGACAGGATGGTTCCAGCCCAACGATGGGGACGCCTGCCTGCACGAACGGCAACACGGCTTCCATCATTCGTTGCGCTTCGACACGCGCCTCATCAACAAGCCCTGCGGCTAAAAATGTTCGGCCGCAACATAACGGCCGTTCATTGTCCTTGGGCTTTGCGACGACAACTCTGTAACCTGCAGCCTCAAGGACACGCTTGGCTGCTGTCAGATTTTCTGGCTCAAAATGCGTATTAAAAGTGTCTGCCAAAAGCACAACAGCGGGTCCAGCGGGACAGGCCTTGGCTCCGACATCACTTGACCTTATATCGAAAGCGTCCGAGCGCCATTTCGGCAACGTTCGTTTCGCAGAAAACCCGAGCGTCCACTCAGACAACTTGGCAAGCCCCGGAATTGTATCGCGCATATTCATCAGGCCCGCCAGCCTGGAAGCTAGCGGCGCGTAACGGGGGAGATAAGCGATAAGCTTGTCCTTCAGAGAAACGCCGTGACGTTTATTGTAATGATAAAGAAATTCAACTTTCATCTTTGCCATATCTACGCCGGTTGGGCATTCCCGCTTGCAGCCCTTGCACCCGACACACAGCTTCATCGCATCCTTCATGTCATCAGACACAAAGGCGTCTTTACCAAGTTGTCCAGATAGCGCCAACCGAAGCGCGTTTGCCCGGCCACGTGTTACATGTTGTTCATCGCCCGTGGCCCGAAAAGACGGGCACATAACTGCTGGATTGGATTTCCTGCAGGTGCCGTTGTTGTTACACATTTCAACAGCACCATTAATCCCACCCCATTCAGACCAATCCAGCACCGCCTTTAAATCAACCGGCTTGTAACCGGGCTTGAAACGAAACAGCGATGGATCATCCATTTTGGGGGGATCGACAATCTTACCTGGATTGAAGAGCCCCTCAACATCAAGAGCCTGCTTAACAGTTTTAAACGAAGCGGTCATTTCTGGACCGAACATTGCTTCATGGAATTCTGACCGGACCAGGCCGTCCCCATGCTCGCCTGAGTGCGAGCCTTTGTATTCACGTACCATCTCAAATGCAGCTTCGGCGATGTCGCGCATTTGTTTGGCGCCAACTTCTGACTTCAAGTTCACAATGGGACGAACATGAAGGCATCCAACCGACGCATGGGCATACCAGGTGCCTTCGGTGCCATGTTGATGGAAAACCTGGGTCAAACGATCCGTGTATTCAGCAAGATCTTCCAGCCGCACAGCGCAATCTTCAATAAACGAGATTGGTTTCCCATCCCCCTTCATGGACATCATAATGTTGAGGCCAGATTTCCGGACTTCCCACACAGCGCTTTGAAAAGACGGCTCCACGGCTTCGACAACCCCTTCCGGGAAGCCCAATTCACCCATCAATTCTCCGAGTTGTTTAAGCCGACGCAGGTTTTCATCCTGATCGGGTTCAGCGAACTCGACCAATAGGATTGCATCGGGTTCACCTTTTACGAAACGATTGACGGTATCCGTGAACATTGGGATTGCGCGTGACAGGTCAATCATTGTCCGATCCACCAATTCAACAGCGACCGGCCCCAACTTGACCAGATGCTGCGTCGCATCCATCGCATCATAGAACTTGGGGAAGTGACAAATCCCAAGGACTTTGTTCTTGGGCAGAGGCTGTAGTTTTATATCGATCGCGGTCGAGAACGCCAGAGTGCCTTCGGAACCGACCAAAAGGTGAGCAAGGTTGGGATGCGGCGCTGTTTTGTGAACTGTCTGATTGTTCCATCCGCCCCGGTCAGGCCCGGCAGGCATCAATGCATCAATATTGTACCCACCGACGCGACGCATCAAATCGGGAAACTGTGTCTTGATCAGGTCTTCATGGTCGCGGCCGATTTCCAGCAATCGGCTGGCGATATCCTGATGATGATCAGCAAGCTTGGCCATTGCTCGATTATCAGAGACTTCACCAAAATGCATTTGCGTACCGTCAGCCAGAAAAGCATCAACGGCCTGGACGTTATCACGCATCGTGCCATAACGGATCGAACGAGATCCGCATGAGTTATTGCCGGTCATACCGCCAATCGTCGCGCGACTTGATGTTGAGACATCCACAGGGAACCAAAGCCCGTGTGGTTTTAGAAAGGCATTCAAATGATCCAGAACAATGCCAGGCTCTACACGCGCAGTGCGTGCTTCGGCATCAAATTCCAGGATCTTGTTCATGTGCTTGCTTACATCAACAACGATTGCCTCGCCGACTGTTTGACCACATTGCGACGTCCCGCCTCCCCGAGGTAACACCGGCAACCCCTCATCGCGAGCGATATCAATAACGGCTTGCACTTCATTCGCATTGGTTGGGACAACAACCCCGACAGGCTCAATCTGATAATGCGAAGCGTCTGTTGCGTATCGTCCGCGTGAAAAGGCGTCGAAAAGAACATCGCCCCCCGTTGCGGATTGAATACGTTTCGCGAGCTTCTCATCGCCTATGCGCCCAGTTGCACGCAAACCATAGTTATCCCGGGACATATCGATCTCCTTTATATGATAATGCCCATGCTACAAAATTGTATTCAAAATGCAAGTTTAAATAATAATTGGCGAAAAATAAGGCTTGCAGTATAAATAAATTGTATTCATTATGCGAATTAACATGAAAACTGAATGAAAAGATGGAGAAAGACCATGGCGTACAAAAGCGGAAGACATTTCTTGCAAATCCCGGGACCAAGCCCTGTCCCAGACCGCATTCTGCGCGCAATGGACATGCCAGTTATTGATCATCGTGGTCCCGAGTTTGGTGAAATGGGTGCACGCATCCTTGAAAAACTCAAAGGTGTGTTCAAGACCGAGAGCCCTGTGATCGTCTTTCCTGCATCTGGAACCGGTGCCTGGGAAGCTGCACTGGTGAACGTTCTCAGCCCTGGCGATAAAGTTCTCATGGTTGAAACCGGGCAGTTCGCCACACTCTGGCATGAACTTGCCACGCGCATCGGGCTTGAGCCTGAATTTATTCCTGGAGACTGGCGCCATGGCGTTGACCCGGAAAAAGTGGCCGCGCGCCTGAACGAAGACACCAACCATGAGATCAAAGCTGTGTGTTGTGTCCACAACGAAACATCAACGGGCGTGACCTCGCGGATTGGCGATGTACGAAAAGCCATCGATGGCACCGGACATCCAGCATTATTTATGGTCGACACGATCTCGGGCCTCGCATCAGCAGACTATCGACATGACGAATGGGGTGTTGATGTTACGATTACCGGGTCCCAAAAGGGCCTAATGCTGCCTCCTGGCATTAGCTTCAACTGTGTTTCCAAAAAGGCATTGGATGCGCACGAGAATAGCGGCTTCAAAAAATCCTATTGGGATTGGGGTCCAATGCTTGGCAACAATGCGAGTGGATTCTTCCCCTACACACCAGCGACAAATATTCTTTACGGTCTCGAAGAAGCGTTAAAAATGCTTCTTGATGAAGAAGGCCTGGAGAACGTGTTCGCGCGTCACAAACGTCATGCGAAGGCAACCCGCATCGCGGTTGAACATTGGGGCATGGAAGTTTTGTGTCAGGTTGAGGAAGAGCACTCACCTGTTCTGACGGGTGTGCTTTTGCCGGATGGCCATGATGCCGACAAAGTCCGGGCAATCATTCTAGATAAGTTTGATATGTCTCTTGGCACAGGCCTTGGCAAAGTTAAGGGCAAAGTCTTCCGTATTGGTCACCTCGGGCACTTCAATGATCTGACGCTCCTGGGTACGCTCTCAGGCGTTGAAATGGGCTTGGAACTCGCAGGTGTTCCAATAAATAAAGGTGGCACGCAGGCAGCAATGGATTTCCTGCGTGACACAGCGGACTGACATACTATGAGTGATCAGCACATTCTCGTAGAGCGCGACAGCAATGACATTGTCACGGTCACGCTTAACCGACCGGAAAAGCTCAATGCGCTCACCAAAACAATGTGGGGTCGGCTTGGTGATGTCTTTCGCGAGCTTTCAGATGACGAGACAGTTCGCTGCATTATGTTGACCGGTGCGGGCGGGAAGTCATTCAGCCCTGGTAACGACATTTCCGAATTTGAAAC
>Ga0189287_100107_pt1 | contig 65559 bp, 70 predicted proteins | sample UW86minimetaG_FD_130319 | JGI IMG/M metagenome (GOLD analysis project Ga0189287, IMG submission 130319) | Marine microbial communities from the Costa Rica Dome - UW86 mini metaG | ecosystem: Environmental > Aquatic > Marine > Oceanic > Photic zone | place: Costa Rica: the Eastern Pacific...
AGGGGCTGTGCGCCGCCCGTGCCGGATAGGTCTTGAACGGCCGCGGCGCGTGGTACCGGATCGTCACCAGCCGCCCCTTGCACATCACGAAAGTAACCGGCGCCACCTCGTGCTTCTCGGTCTCCGACAGCGCCGGCAGCACCAGCGTCATGAAGTCGATCTCGCCATCCCGGTACAGCCGGCTCGACAGCTCGATCTCCTCCATGTCCTCCTTGCTCGGCAGCTCGGCCCCCGTGGCCCGGCCCACCTCCACCAGCTCCTCCGGCGTGGGCTCCAGAAGGTCGATCCAGACCCCACCGGTCCCGATCCCCTCCTCGCGCGCAAGCCCCCCGGCCTCGTCCGGTCTGAAACTCTCGATCATCGGCTACACCTGCAAAACACTCGACACCAGCAACTGCGTATACCCGTGCTGCGGGTCGTCCAACACCTGGTCCGTCAGCCCGGCCTCGACGACATGCCCGTCCTTCATCACCATCAGCCGGTCGGCCAGCAGCCGGACAACGGCAAGGTCATGCGTCACGATGATGGCGGAAAGCCCCATCTCGCGTACCAGCCCCCGCAGCAGGTCCAGCAGCCTTGCCTGCACAGACACGTCAAGGCCGCCCGTGGGCTCGTCCATGAATACCAACCGCGGCCCGGTCACCAGGTTCCGCGCGATCTGCAACCGCTGCTGCATGCCGCCCGAGAACATCCCCGGCCGGTCGTCCACCCGGTCCTCCGAAATCTCGACCCGCCCCAGCCAGTCGATCGCCTGGCCCCGGATCTGCCCGTAATGCCGCGCACCCACGGCCATCAGCCGCTCGCCCACGTTGCCCCCGGCACTCACGCCCATCCGCAGGCCATCCCTTGCGTTCTGATGCACGAAGGCCCAATCCGTCCGCCCCAGCATCCGCCGTTCCGGCTCCGACATCTTCAGCGTATCGCGCAACCCCTCGCCCCGCGTGTCGAACAGAACCTCGCCGGCATCAGGAGCTAACTGGCCGGCGAGGCAGCCCAGGAGCGTGGATTTTCCCGATCCACTCTCCCCGACTATTCCCATCACTTCGCCCGGATACAGCTCGAAACCCACATCCTCGCACCCGATCCGCGCGCCGTAATACTTCGACACACCCTGAACCTGCAGAAGCGGTGTCATGCCACGCCCTCCTCGTAGGGCGCACCCTGCGCGCCCACATGCCCCGCCACCCGGCGTGAGCGGCAGTAATCCGTGTCCGAACAGACAAACATCCGCCCACCCGCATCGTCGGTGATCACCTCGTCGAGGTAACTGTCCTCCGCCCCGCACAGGTCGCAGGCATGATCCGCCTTCGACGCCTCGAACGGGTGATCCTCGAAATCGAGGCTCACCACCTTCGAATGCGGCGGCAGCGCGTAGATCCGCTGCTCCCGCCCCGCCCCGAACAACTGGATCGCGTCCATTTCCAGCTTCGGATTGTCGAACTTCGGTATCGGCGACGGGTCCATCACGTAGCGCTCCTCCACCTTCACCGGATAGGCATAGGCGGTGGCAATCGCCCCGTGCTGCGCCACGTCCTCGTACAGCTTCACATGCATCAGCCCGTATTCCTCGAGGCTGTGCATCTTCCGCGTCTCGGTCTCCCTCGGCTCGAGAAACCTGAGCGGTTCGGGAATGGGCACCTGGTAAACCAGCACCTGGTCCTCCGTGAGCCGCTCCTCCGGAATCCGGTGCCGCGTCTGGATCACGGTGGCCTTCGCCGTCTCCTCGGTCGTCGCCACCCCGGCGGTCTTCTCGAAGAATTTCCGGATCGACACGGCGTTCGTGGTGTCATCCGCCCCCTGGTCGATCACCTTGAAGCAATCCTCGGGCGTCAGCGTCGCGGCACTCACCTGCACGCCCCCCGTGCCCCAGCCATAGGGCATCGGCATCTCCCGGCTCGCGAAGGGCACCTGGTAGCCCGGTATGGCCAGCCCTTTCAGGATCGCCCGGCGGATCATCCGCTTGGTCTGCTCGTCCAGGTAGGCAAAGTTGTAGGCCGTCACATTTTCGGCTTCATTTGTCATGAAATGGACCCTTTCAGCCATGGTCTCGCCGACATTCCCGGTTAGCGAGTGTCCCCATGTTCAAATCAAGAGAGGGATGAGAACAGATGACGACGATGGTAATCGTTGCGCTGATGGTAATTTTCGGCGCGGCACTTGTCGGGAAGATGCTCATGGACATGTTCCCGAATTCCGGTTTCGGACGCAAACCGGCCGACGACGCGGACGACCACACCCCCGCGGAATGACGAAGCGGCCGAGGTCGGCCCCGCGCGGGTCCGGCTTCGGCTTGCCTCGCCCTTCGCAACACCCGTCTCATTCCGCCGCCTCCTCCGGGGCGAGGCCGTCCGAAAGGACGGAAGAGCGCGCCGCCTCCACCTCCCGCCGCAATTTCCGCACAAGCTCCAGCTCGCTCTGGAAATCCACGTAATGCGGCAGCTTGATATGCTCCAGGAACCCGGTCGCCTGGATATTGTCCGAATGCATCAGGACGAATTCCTCGTCCTGCGCCGGCGCCCCCTGGTCATCCTCGCCCAGCTCCTTCCAGCGCAGCGCCCGGTCGACCAGCGCCATGGAAATCGCCTTCCGCTCGGTCTGCCCGAAGACCAGCCCGTAGCCGCGCGTGAACTGCGGCGGCTCGGTCTTCGACCCCTTGAACTGGTTCACCGTCTCGCATTCCGTCACCGTGATCTCGCCGATCTCGATGGCGAAGCCCAGCTCGGGGATATCCATCTCCACAGCCACGGCCCCGATGCGCAGTTCACCCACGAAGGCGTGGTTGCGCGCATAGCCCCGCTGGGTCGAGTACGCCATGCCCAGCACGAACCCCTCGTCGCCCCGCGTCAGCGACTGCAGCCTTAGCGGCCGAACGGCAGGCAATTCCATCGGCTCCCGCGTCAGGTCCGGCGGCACCTCGTCACTCTCCGGCTCATCCTGGATCAGCCCCTCGCGGTTCAGGTACCCGGTGATATGCGGCACGTCCCCGCCCTGCGGCGTGCCCTCCGGCGCCTCCGGCACCTCGCCATCGGCGGCCAGTTTGAAATCCAGCAGACGATGCGTGTAATCGAAGGTCGGCCCCAGAACCTGCCCCCCCGGCGCATCCTTGAACGTCGCCGAGATCCGCCGGTCACACGCCATCTCGCCCGTCTCGATGGGCTTCGACGCCCCGAACCGCGGCAGGGTCGTCCGGTACGCCCGGATCAGGAAGATCGCCTCGATCAGGTCGCCGCGCGACTGTTTGATCGCCAGCGCCGCAAGGTCCGGATCGTACAGCGACCCCTCCGCCATCACCCGGTTCACCGCCAGGCTCAACTGCTCCCGGATCTGCGCCACCGACAGCTCGGCCACGCCCCGGTCGCCCCGCCGCTCGTCGGCCAGCCACGCATGGGCGTTGTCGATCGCCCGCTCGCCACCCTTGACCGCTACGTACATGCCGCATCCTCCAGCCTGGTCGACCGCGGCAACGCGGCCACCTTGTCCCCGCAGGTCAGGAAGAAATCCACCCCCAGCGGAAACTGCCGCGCATTGCCCCGCATCGCGTCCGCATCCGGCAGGCTCAACTCCGCCCGCTCCTTGATCCCCGGCCCGCGCAGGCCGGTGCCCTTTGCCTCCAGCCGCTCCACCTCGACGATCAGCGTCGCCGAGCGATCCGGATATTCCGGCGTGCCCACCGCGTACTGCGACAACGGCATCAGCGCGTCCCAGTCCCCCAGCGCAAACTGCGCCTCCGCCGCCGCCACGACTGGCGCCCCGGTGTGAAACGCCAGCCACTCCCGCAACTCGCCCGTGTCATACGCCCCGGCCAGGTACACCCCCGTCTCGTGGTCACACAGCGTCAGCATCAACGTCCCCGCCGCAACAGACACCGGCGCGGGCGGCCGCGCCGCGCCCAGCGCCTCGATCGTCCCCGGCCGCGCCGTCACCCGCATCGCCGCGCGAAACGCCCGCGCGGCCTCCACCGGCGCATCCCCGAACCCGCCTTCCAGAACCGCCGCGTCCATCAATCCTCTCCCCGCACCATCGTGAAGAAATCCACCTTCGTCGCCGCGGCCTTCGCCGCCCTCGCGGCCCTTGCCGTCTCCAGCGCCTCGGCCAGCGGATCGAGGATCGCCGCCCGCACCCTGTCCGCCTCGCCGGTCTGCATCAACGCATCGACCAAGGCCGCCTGCCTTGCCTGCCGCTTGTCGCGCCCCTGCACGTAACCATGCCCCACCTCGCCGCTCTCCAGCTTCAGCGAACAGCGCGTCACCGTCATCTCGCCCAGGTTGAACGGCGCCCCCGTCGCCCCGGCCCGGCCGCGCACCATCACGCCGCCCGCCTCCGGCGCCCGAAGCCAGTGATGCCGGGGCTCGTCCCCGAACGCCTCCCAAAGCCGCGCCAGCTCCGTCGCCGGGGCCTTGGCCAGAAGGCTCATCCACGCCTTGCGCTCGTCATTCGCGGTCATCCAGACACCTTGCCAGCTTGTCTAATTTACTATACAACTAGACAAATCAATAGACCGACTTGCCGAGTCGGACAAGGCATTCCGACGTGAAAGTTTCGTGACATGGCCCCCACCGCCAAGCGCACCCCGATCTGGAAGTCGATCCACGACACCCTCCGCCGCGACATCTCCGAACGCCGCTACGCCCCCGGCGACAAGCTGCCCACCGAGGCCGCCTTGGCCCAGCGCTTCGGCGTCAACCGCCACACCGTCCGCCGCGCGCTGGCCACGCTCGCCGAAGACGGCCTCGTCCACCCCCGCCGCGGCGCCGGCGTCTTCGTCGCCCAAAGCCACACCGACTATCCCATCGGCAAGCGCGTCCGCTTCCACCAGAACCTCCGCGCCGCCGGCCACCTGCCCGCCAAGCAGATCCTCGCCATGGAAATCCGCGCCGCCGATGCGACCGAGGCTGACCTCCTCGCCCTCTCCCCCGGCGACCCCGTCCATGTCTACGAAGGCCTCTCCCTCTCCGACGGCCAGCCCGTCGCCCTCTTCCAGAGCGTTTTTCCCGCCGCCCGCTTCCCCACCCTGCCAGAGGCGCTCACCCGCCTCCGCTCTGTCACCGCCGCGCTCGCCGAAGAGGGCCTGCCCGACTACACCCGCGCCTGGACCCGGCTGAACGCCAAGCTCGCCACCCCCACCCAGGCCCTCCACCTGCAAACCCGCGAAGGCGCGCCCCTTCTCCGCACCCTCTCCCTCAACGTCGACGAGGGCGGCCAGCCCGTCGAATACGGCCGCACCTGGTTCTCCGGCGACCGCGTCACCCTCACGGTCGCGGACCCGTGATCGAAACCCCGAACCCCCTGTCACCAAACCGATAAACAAATCGGCTACCCTGTGGAAAACCCGAGCATGAGAGCAGCCCCATGTCCGCCAGCCCCCCCGCCATGCGCCTGACCGGCGCGGCCACCCTGCGCGACGGCGAGTTTCACGCCGCCCCCGTGGCGGTCGAGGGCGGCCTGATCTCCGACGCCCGCCTGCCGGAGGTCGACCTCTCCGGCTTCCTGATCCTGCCGGGCATCGTCGACCTGCATGGCGACGCCTTCGAACGCCACCTCCGGCCCCGCCCCTCGGCGCCCTTCCCCGCCGAACAGGCCCTCGTCTCCACCGACCGCGACGCCGCCGCCAACGGGCTCACCACTGCCTGGATGGCGCAAAGCTGGTCCTGGGAAGGAGGTCACCGCGGCCCCGGTTTCGCCGAGACCTTCCTGCAGGCCCTCGACACCTACCGCCCCCGGATGCAGACCGACCTGCGCGTCCAGATCCGCTGCGAGACCCACACCACCGACACGCTCGAACGCCTCCTCGAGGCGGTCGAGGCGCACGCCGTCGGCTACGTCATCTTCAACAACCACCTCGACGAGACCCTCGCGCTCGCCGAAACCGACAGCACGCGGCTCGAGATGATGGCCCGCTCCGTCGGCCAGTCGCCCGAGGCCTATACCGACGCCCTTCACAACGCCAAGCGCCAGGCCCAGGCCGTGCCCCGCTACCTCTGCACGCTCGCCGCCGCCTTCGACCGGCTCGGCATCCGCTACGGGTCGCACGACGACCGCCACCCCGAAACCCGCGAAACCTACTCGATGATCGGCGCCAAGATCTGCGAATTCCCCCTCACCCGCGCCGTCGCCAAGCTCGCCCGCGCGGTGGGCGACCCGGTGCTGATGGGCGCCCCCAACGTGGTGCGCGGCGGCTCGCAAAAGGGGCACGTCTCCGCCCTCGACCTCGTCGCGCTCGGCAAATGCGACGCGCTCGTCTCCGACTACCACTACCCCTCGATGGCCGCCGCCGCCTTCCGCCTCGCCGATGAAGGCGTGCTCTCCCTCGCGCAGGCGTGGAAGCTCATCTCCGAGAACCCCGCCCGCATCATGCGCCTGAATGATCGCGGCACCATCGCCGAGGGCCGGCGCGCCGACCTCGCCATCGTCAACGCCGACACAAGGCAGGTCGAGGCCACGCTCGTCGCCGGCCGCGTCACCCACCTGACGGGCGAGGCCGCCCTCCGCTTCCTCGCCTCCCCCGGCCGCCTCGCCATGGCGGCGGAATGACCGTCACGAAAGCTTTGCAGGCCCGACACGCCCCCGTCGCAAACCCCGCCTATCCCGGGCCGCGTTAATAACAAGAATTTCAGCACCAATAAGGGCGGCCCCCCAGGGGTCGCCCGCTTTCCCTCATCCGCCGTATTTCTCAAGGAACGCTTCCGCCATCAGCCCCCGGAAATCCTCCAGCGCCGCCCGCAGCCTTTCGTGGTCCCAATCCCACCACGCCAGCGCCATCAGCCGCTCCGCCACCGGCCCCGGCAGGCGCTCCCGCATGGGCTTCGCCGGCACCCCCGCCACGATCATGAAGGGCGGCACGTCCTTCGTCACCACGGCCCCCGCCGCCACCACCGCGCCATGGCCCACCGTCACCTCCGGCTTCACCTGCGCGTTGTGCCCGATCCACGTGTCATGCCCGATCACCACCCGCCGCGCCCGCCGTGCCTCGAACCACGCCGCATCATCCGCCTCCTCGGGCCAGTAATAGGCCGACCGGTACATGAAATGATGCAGGCTCGCCCGGTCGAGCGGATGATCGCTCGCCCCCAACCGCACGAAACTCGCGATATTGGCGAACTTGCCCACATCCGCATTGGCAATGTCGCAATACCGGTCGCAATAGGAATAATCGCCCATCACCGAATGCTGCACCCGGGCCCCCCGCCCGATCTCGCAATACCGCCCGAACGTGCTCTCCGTGATCTCGCAATCCGGATGCACGAACGGCTCCACCCCCAGCTCCGGCATGGGCCCACCCCTCGCTTCTTCTTGGTCCAAATACTCTCGCCGAAGGCGTCCGACGCCTCAGACCCCGCTGTCGTCCGAGGTAATGAGCCGCTTCCGCAACCAGCCGGATATCGTATCCATCGCCATCACCATAAGCACGATCAGCACGATGTAATAGCTCACCTCTTCCCAATCCTTCTGGGTGATGATCGCCTGCGTCAGCAAAAGCCCGATGCCCCCGCCGGTGATCGCCCCGATGATCGTGGCGCTCCGCGTGTTCGACTCGAGGTAATAGAGAAGCTGCGACAGCAGCACCGGCGTGATCTGCGGGATCACCCCGAACCGATAGCGCTGCAACGGCTTGGCGCCCGTCGACTGGATGCCCTCGATCTGCTTGTCGTCCACGTTCTCCAGCGTCTCCGAGAACAGCTTCCCGAACGTGCCGGTATCCGTCAGCAATATCGCCAGCGCCCCGGTCATCGGCCCCGGCCCGAAGGCCCGCGCCAGGACGATGGTCCAGATCAGCGCATCCACCCCCCGGACAAAGTCGAACACCCGGCGCATCCCGAACATCAGCACCTTCACCGGCGTGAAGTTCCGCGCCGCAAGGAAGGCCAGCGGCAGCGCCACGATGGCCGCGCCGAACGTGCCGAGGAACGCCATCAGCACCGTCTCGAAGATCGCCCAGGCCACCTCCGAATGCCGCCACATGGCGTTGTTCCAGAAATCGTGCCACATCGCGGCCGCGTTCGATTTGCCCTCGACCAGCCGCTCGTCCGACATCGCCAGCCCCACCAGCTCGCCGAAACTCTTGCCGTGAAACGGGCTCTCCAGCGTGAAGAAGAACAGCTCCCAGCCGAACTGGTACTTGAACAGCTCCGCCCGCGTCCGCGTCACCGTCAACCGCCCGGCCTCCGTCGTCACCGCCAGCCGGTTCTTCGACGCGTTGATCCAGTCTGGCTGGTCCTCCATGCCCCCGGAGGGGAAGACCATGTCCACCCCCTGCCGCGACGGCTCCGCCTCCAGCGTGCCGTAACCGGGAATGTCGAAGAACACCCGCGCGCCCTCGTAGACCACGCGATAGCCCCGCCCCAGCTCGGCCACCAGCCCGGTCTCGGTCAGCGTCACCCAATCCGGCGTCATGCCTTCCGGATAGGTCCCCTTCCGCTCGCCCTCGATGGCGATCACCAGCTCGTCCGACCGGTCGTCCAGCGTCACATGCGTCTTGTAGCTGTAGCTGTCCGCCACCAGCGTCCGCGCGTTGTCGAAGCTCGCCCGCTCCGCCAGCCCGGCAATGTCGAAGCTGAAGAAGATATAGACGAAATAGGCGACGATCACCGCCGGCATCCCGAAATTCAGCAGCCGCTTCCGCCGGAACAGGCTTTCGGCCTGCTCCTTCAGCGACGGCCCGCCGTCTACTGTCATGGTCATAGCGGCCTCCCCCGGGTCAGCCGGTCACGGTAATGCGACGATACCTGGTCGAAGAACATGATCGTCAGGAACAGCAGCAGGAAGATCGCCGCCGCCTCGTCGAACTGCCCCTGCCCCCAGGACATGGCGTTCTTCAACTCGTAGCCGATCCCGCCCGCGCCCACGAAACCCAGGATGGCCGAGGCGCGAATATTGATCTCGAAGCGCAGCAGCGCATAGCTCAGGTAGTTGGGCGACACCTGCGGAATGACCCCCAAGAGCATCCGCTGCGACCAGCTCGCACCGACCGATTGCAGCCCTTCCACGGGCTTCAGCGACGCGTTCTCGTTCACCTCGGAAAACAGCTTCCCCAGCGCGCCAACGGTATGAAACGCAATCGCGATCATCGCCGGCACCGGCCCGCCGCCCAGCACGAAGATCAAGACCAGCGCGATCACGATCTCCGGCACCGCCCGCATCACGTCCATCACCCGCCGGAACACCGGGATCAGCCGCGGCCACCGCGCCATCCCCCTTGTCGCCAGCAGCGAAATGACAATCGCCCCCAGCCCGCCCAACAGCGTCGACGCGGCGGCGATATTCACCGTCTCGATCAGCGCCGGCAGGAAGTGCAGCAGGTGCCCCGGCAGCTCGCCCGCCTTTTCCCACGCCTCGCCCCAGACCTGCGCCGGGAACGCCAGCACGTTGTGCCACCCGTCCCAGAACCCCCCGGCATTGCGGCTGTCGGCCAGCATGAAGCCCGACACCATCAGCGCCACGAACACGATCAGCAAAATGCCCGAATACGCCCGCTTCCGGCGCACCATGGCCATGTAATCCTCGCGGATCTCGCCGCTCCGCCCGGTGCCGCCTGCGCTCAGTTCCGCCATCTGACCCCCTGCCGCTCAATGCACGTGCGGGCCCCGCCAGGCGGGACCCGCACCGTTCAACCGCCGCTTACTGCGACTGCGACTTGCGCGCCTCGATGATCGAGAGATACGCGTCATGGGTGATCGGATCGAAGCTCTTCGCCTCGCCCGCGGCCACGCCGTAGAAGCAATCCGCGTCCTTCTCCGACAGGGTGTCCCACAGCTCGGTCATGGTCGCCTTGACCTCTTCGGGCATCGCGTTCGAGATCACCACCGGGCCTTCCGGGATGGGCTTCGAGCGCCAGATTTCCACCAGGTCGTTCATGTCGACAAGGCCCGCATCCACGGCCTTGCGCAGCGCGCCCGAGTTGTAACCGTCTTCCCAGTTGCCCAGGCCATCGGCCCAGGTCACGCCGCCATCCACGTCGCCGTTGTTGACCGCGACGATGGTCTGCTCGTGACCGCCGGTGAACTTCACCTCGCCGAAATAGTCACCCGACTCCATGCTGGCGCCGGTCTCTTCCGGGATCTCGATCGACGGGATCAGGTAGCCGCTGGTCGAGTTCGGATCGCCGAAGCCGAACACCTTGCCCTTGAGCCCCTCGAGCGAGGTGATGCCGCTGTCCTTCCGGGCGAACCCGATCGAGTGGTAGCCATAGCTGCCGTCCACGTTCACCTTCACCAGCACCGGCGTCACCGCGTCGGGGTTCTCCAGGTAGGTCTTCGCATAGCCGCTGGCACCCAGCCACGCCATGTCGATCGTGCCGCCCAGCAGGCCCTGGATCACGCCGTTATAATCGGCCGGCGCGAACAGCTTGACCGGAACGCCAAGCGCCTCCTCGGTATACTGGCGCAGGCACTCGTTCGAGTTCAGCCGGTCCTGGGCGTTCTCGCCGCCAAGGATGCCGATGCGGAACTCCTCGATCTCCTGTGCGACCGCGGGCACGGTCAGGGCAGTGGTCGCCAGAATGGCAGCAAACAGTCTTTTCATCTTGGTCCTCCGGTTGGGTTGTTGTGCCCCCGCAACCGCTGCGGCGGGCAGATGAAACTCAGGCAAACTCGCGCTCGAGCGCCGCGATATCGGTCGAGGTCGCGGCCTCGGAAAAACTCCCGTCCGCGCCGTAGATGTCGCGCGCGACCCCGGTGGTCAGCTGCGCCGGCGTGCCGTCGAACACGACCCGGCCGTGCAGCATCCCGATCACCCGGTCGCAATAGCGCCGCGCGGTATCGAGCGTGTGTAGGTTGGCAATGACGGTGCGGCCGTCTTCCTCGTGAATGCGCCGCAGGTCATCCATGACAAGCTGCGCGTTCATCGGGTCGAGGCTCGCAATCGGCTCGTCGGCCAGAACGATCTTCGGCTGCTGCATGATCGCCCGGGCAATCGCCACGCGCTGCTGCTGCCCGCCCGACAGGGCCTCGGCCCGCTTCGGCGCGTGCTCGGCAATGCCCAGCCGGTCGAGAATGTCGATGGCCCGGTGAATGTCCTCCTCGGGGTAGAGGTTGAACATCGTCGCCAGGGTCGAGCGCCGGTTCAGCGTGCCGTGCAGCACGTTCGACACCACGTCCATCCGCGGCACGAGGTTGAACTGCTGGAAGATCATCGCGCAGTCCGATTGCCACGCCCGTTTCTCGGCCCCCTTCAGCGCGGTCACGTCGCGCCCCTCGTACAGGATCTGCCCCTCGGTCGCGTCGGTCAGCCGGTTCAGCATCCGCAAGAAGGTCGACTTGCCCGCCCCCGACCGGCCGATGATGCCGATCATCGCGGGTTTCTCCACGGTGAAGGACACGGCGTCCACCGCCGTGTTCCGACCGAAAGCCTTGGTCAGCGACTTGATGTCCAGCAAATGAATGTCCCCCTGGATTTGGGGACGTGCTAGGCGCAAACCTCAAAGCATTTGCGACGGTTCGGTAAAAGTTTCATGACGCACGCCGCCCGGCCCGCCCCGTGCCCGCCCATGCCTGCAAAACAGGCGTTTTCTGAACGCCCGAGACCCTTGCGCCATGGCATACGCCCGCGTATGCCAGCGCCATGACCGCCGCGCGCCCCAAGCGACTCACCCGTGACGACTGGCTTTCCGCCGGGGCGAAACGGCTGGCCTCCGCCGGGGCCGAGGCGCTCAAGGCCGAGCCCATGGCGCGCCACATGAAGACCACCAAGGGCTCGTTCTACTGGCATTTCAAGGACGTGCCGGATTACCACGCGCAGATCCTCTCGGCTTGGGAAAAGGCCGCGCTGGCCGATCTCTCCTCGGTCCTCGAGGGCGAAACCGGCGCCGTTCCCCGCCTGCGCGCGCTGGCCCAGTCCATCGCCGAGCCCGAGACCGGCACCGCCACCGAATCCGCCATCCGCTCCTGGGCCACCACCTCCACCGCGGCCCGAGCCACGCTTGCCCGCGTCGACGAGGCCCGCCTCTCGGCGCTGCAAGGGCTCCTGTCCGAAACCGGCATCGGCAACCCCGAAATGGCCCGCATCATCTACGCCGCCGGCATCGGCATGGAACGCCTCGGCCAGACCGGCGCGGGCGATAACCGCGGCTCCATCGGCTCCCTGGTCGACCTGGTCCTGGCCCTGCGCTGAGCTAACCCCGGGCCTGACCCGGGGCCTCGCACCACCCCACCACTTTCCGCAACATCCGGGTCGCCACATTCCCGCACGATCCGGTTCGCCCGCCCGCACGCAAACGGCCATGATCCTCTCACACACCCCGAAAGGATCCCCGCCATGATCACCCTCTCCCGCCGCCGACAAAACTCCCCGACCCGCCGCCTCTCGCTCCGGGCCTACCTCTCCCTCCACCGCCAACGCCGCGCCCTCGAGCAACTCGACCCGCACCTCCTCCGCGACGTGGGCCTCACCGAAGACGCCGCCCGCGCCGAGGCCGCCCGCCGATTCTGGGACGCGCCCCGCCACTGGTTCCGCTGATGCACCGCCCCGAATTCTTCAAAAGAATTCGACCCGATATCTTTTCAAGATATCGCCCCGCACCCTCCCGACCCGTTGCATCGCCCTCTGGCGACAACCCCCGATCGCCACCCGCGCCGCCGTTTTCCGCGCGGAAAACGGGATGGAAAATACGCATTTTCCAACCCGGAATTTTCGAAAATTCCGGCTGCCGCGCACCGCCCGCCACATTAACCCGGCCCGTCCACCGAAAAAACACCGACGCAATACCGACGTGATACCGACGCGATACCGACACCCGGTTTCGATGCAAAATCAGTATGTTAACCCTGATTCGCCACGCTGGCGCGGAATCTCTCCACGAACCGCCCCCGCGCCTCCGGCAACGGCTTGTGCCCCAGCTCCGGCGCCACCCGGTTCTGCAGGAAATACCCCGTTACCCCCAGCGCCTCGGCCACCTCCGCGTCCGGCGCCGGCCCGTGCCCCACCATGCAGGGCGGCAGCGGCAAGAGCTTGTCCGCCCATTCCCCCGCCCCGGCCCTCGACACCGCCCGCCCCGTGCGGGGCGAAATAAAACTGAGGTCGTTCGCCCGCGGCCCCATCACCGCACAGGCCTGCAAATCAAGGCCGAATCCGAGGTCATCGAGCAGCACCATCTCCCACTGCATGTAGGCCAGCGGCCAGACCTCGCCCTGCCCCAGCAGGTCCAGCAGCGCCTCGGTCCGCCGGTAGAGCCGCTCATGCGCCTCCCGTTCCGGCAGGCAGAACAGCAACAGGCTCACCACCGCGTTCAGCCCCGCCAGCGCCAGCCTGTCCCCCATCGACGCCGCCGCGCGCGAGCGCACCGGCTCCACCGAAAACGTCCCGATATGATCCTCGAGCCTTGCCCGCCATGTCACGTCCAACTGCGCCCCCGGCTGCAACACCGGCGCCATCCGCCGCGACGCACCGCCCCGCACAACCCCCGCGTGCCGGCCCTTCCCGGGCGTGAAAACCTCAATGATTGCAGAGGTTTCGCCATGCGCGCGGCTGGAAAGCAATATGCCCTGGTCTCGCCACTCCATGCCCGTTCCCTGCCTCGATCGCCGCCGATTGGACACCAGATCGCCGCCAATGCCAAGCGGATGGAACCGACTCGCGTTATGTGCTTATCTCCCCGGAAATCAGATTTTTTCGAGGGGGATAGTCATGTCGTCATTTTACCGGAAAGCCGTTCTGGCCACGGGCCTCGCAGTCGCCGCCACAACCGCCGCGGCCCAGGAGAACGTCATGGTCGTGTTCGACGGCTCCAACTCCATGTGGGGCCAGATCGACGGCACCGCCAAGATCGAGATCGCCCGCAACGTGATGGACACCCTCCTCGGCGACTGGACCGAAGACCGAGAGGTCGGGCTGATGGCCTATGGCCACCGCCGCCGCGGCGATTGCGGCGATATCGAAACCCTCGTCCAGCCCGGCGCCGCCACCCGCGACAGCATCCTCGAACGGGTCAATAGCATCACCCCCACCGGCAAGACCCCCCTCACCGACGCCGTCGAACGCGCGGCGACAGAGCTTGCCTACACCGACCGCCCCGCCACCGTGGTGCTCATCTCCGACGGGCTCGAAAGCTGCGAACGCGACCCCTGCGAACTGGCCCGCGCGCTCGAACAGGGCGGCGTCGGCTTCACCGCCCATGTCGTGGGCTTCGGCCTCGGCGCCGACCAGGACGACACCTCCCTTTCCTGCATCGCCGAGGAGACCGGCGGCACCTATATCCAGGCCTCCAACGCCGAGGAACTCAAGGCCGCCATGTCGAGCGTCAGCACCGCCGTCGCCGACACCACCCCCGACCCCGAGCCCGCCCTGCCCGAGGTCACCGTCACCGGCCCCGGCACCGCCATCGGCGGCTCGATCATCGAGGTCACCTGGGACCCCACCGCCGAACCCGGTGACTTCCTCACCATCGTTTCCGCCGGCACCGACCCGACCGAGTACGAGGAAACCCAAAGCGTCAACGAGGACAAGACCGTCAACTTCACCGTCCCCGCCGACCAGGGCATGTACGAGATCCGCTACATCCACGCCGACGGCAAAGAGGTGCTCGGCACCGACGCGCTCGAGATCACCACGCCCGAGGTCGTGCTGACCGGCCCCGAAATGGTGCTGACGGGCGAAGACTTCGACGCCGGCTGGTCCCCCACGATCAACCCGAACGACTATGTCACCATCGTGCCGACCGGTGCCGAAACCGGCACCTCCGCCAGCTACGTCACCGTGCGCGACAAATCCGAAGGCGAGCTCAGCGCGCCCGCCGATCCCGGCCTTTACGAGCTGCGCTACGTGCTCAGCGTCGACAAGCGCACCGTCGCCACCCGCCCCATCGAGGTGACGGCCCCGGAGGTCACGCTCGACGTGCCCGACACCACGCTCGCCGGCTCCAGGTTCACCGTCGGCTGGACCGGCACGGTCAACGCGCAGGATTACATCACGGTCGTCCCGGCCGGCACCGACGAGGGCGAGTTCGGCAATTACTTCGTGGTCCGCGACAAGTCCGAGAACCAGCTTCAGGCCGCCGCCGAAACCGGCCTCTACGAGGTCCGCTACGTTCTGCGCGAAGGCAACAAGACGCTGGCCTCCGCCCCCATCGAGATCACCGCGCCCGAGGTCACGGTCACCGCGCCCGAGACCGCCCAGACCGGCTCGAAATTCCCGGTCTCCTGGACCGGCGCGGTCAGCGGCAACGATTATGTCACCGTCGTGCCCGCCGGCACCGACGAGGGCGAATTCGGCAACTACATCGTCGTCCGCGACAAGACCGAGAACACCCTTCAGGCGCCGGCCGAAACCGGCATGTACGAGGTCCGCTACGTCCTGCGCGAGGGCAACAGGACGCTGGCCACCACGCCCATCGAGATCACCGCGCCCGAAGTTACCGTGACCGCACCCGAAACCGCGGCCACGGGCTCGAAATTCCCGGTCTCCTGGACAGGCACGGTCAACGCCGGCGACTATATCAACATCGTGCCAGCGGGCACCGACGAGGGCGAGTTCGGCAATTACATCACCGTCCGCGACCGGACCGAGAACGAGCTTCAGGCCCCCGCGGATACCGGCATGTACGAGGTCCGCTACGTCCTGCGCGAAGGCGGCAAGACCCTCGCCACCACCCCCATCGAGATCACCGCGCCCGAGGTCACGGTCGACGCGCCCGACACCGCCCAGACAGGCGAACGCTTCGTCGTGTCCTGGACCGGCACGGTCAACGCGGGCGACTATATCAACATCGTTCCCGCCGGTACGGCCGAGGGCGAGTTCGGCAATTACATCACCGTCCGCGACGCCACCGAGAAGGAGATCCAGGCACCTGCGGACACCGGCATGTACGAGGTCCGCTATGTCCTGCGCGAGGGCGGCAAGACGCTGGCCACCGACATGATCGAAATCACCGCGCCCGAGGTCTCGGTCACCGCGCCCGACACGGCGCTCGCCGGCTCCGCCATCCGCGTCTCGTGGACGGGCACGGTCGCCAACGGCGACTATATCGCCATCGTCCCCACCGGCGCCGAAGAGGGTGAGTTCGGCAATTACTTCACCGTCCGCGACAAGTCCGAGAACGACCTGCGCGCGCCGTCCAGCCCCGGCCTCTACGAGATCCGCTACATCCTCCGCGAGGGCGGCAAGACCCTGGCCACCCGGCCCATCGAGATCACCGAGCCCGAGGTCACCGTCTCCGGCCCCGCCGAAGTGCGCGCCACCGACACGCTCAAGGTTTCATGGACCGGCGCGGTCGATCCCGGCGACTACGTGGCACTGGCGCCGATGGGCAGCAAGGATGACGACTTCTCGAACTACTTCACCATCCGCGACAAAACCGAGCGCGACATGAAGGCCCCCGAAACCCCCGGCATGTACGAGCTCCGCTACATCCTGCGCGAGGGCGGCCGCGTGCTCGCCCGCCAGCCGGTCGAGGTGCTCGACGCCGATGCCGCCCTCAACTCCGGCGCGGAACTCACCGCGCCCGACACCGCCGGGCCCGGCAGCACCATCGAGGTGGGCTGGACGGTCGCCGCCGAAAGCGCCGACCAGCGGATCACTATCGCCGCCGCCGACCAGGCCATCTTCACGTGGATCGAGGCGGTCAAGATCACCGGCGAACCGCCGGTCAGCCTGACCCTGCCCGACGATCCCGGCATCTACGAGCTGCGCTTCCTCGATGTCAGCAACCAGCAGGTGCTGGCGCGCAAGGTCATCACCGTGGAGTAGGCCCCATGCACAAGCCCGACGGCTACCCCGATGTCTCGGCCTACCTGCTGGTCGAGGACGCCCGCGCGGTGCTCGACTTCTGCGCCGCCGTCTTCGGCGCGGAAGACCTCCGTGTCATCACCCGCGAGGGCGACACGGGAATCATGCACGCGGAAACCCGCATCGGCGACAGCGTGGTGATGATGGGCGAAATGCCCGGCGGGCCGGAGGCGCATCTGCACCTCTACCTCGCCGATGCCGACGCCGCCTTCGACCGCGCCGTCGCGGCGGGCGCCGAGGTGGTCCAGCCGATGACCGAGAAGGGCGATGGCGACCGCCGCGGCGGCGTCCGCGGACCCGGCGGCGTGACATGGTGGATCGCCCGGCAGGTCGCCTGACCCGGCTCTCAGTCCGCCAGCCCCGGCTCGTCCAGCAAGTGCCGCCCGGCGCGATCCTCGACCTCGATCACCCACAGGTCGGGGTCGAATCCCCGCTGCTTGGCAATCGCCTCGTCCACCGCCCGTTCCTCCCCCTCGGCCAGCACGACCCAGGCGCGCTCCCCGCTCATCAGGTCGAAACTGCGCTGGAACGCCCGCGCCTGCCCGTCAAGCGTGTTGAGCTTCACCAGCACCGCCCCGGCGGTGTCATCGCCATGCGCCGTCACGAAGGCCGGAATATCCTGCAACCGCAGCCTTGCCAGATAGGCCTGCACCCAGAACTCCGCCGTCAGCCGCGCCATTCTACCCGCCCCGGACCCGATCCGGGGCCTCGCCGCAAACTCGAAGTTCCCGGGTCAAGCCCGGGCCGGGTCGTTCCGAGACCCGCGCCCCCGTAGGGTGGGTGCCAACCCACCAGCCCCCGTGCCGGACCGGACTCGCTCACCCGTTCCCGTCCTTGAACTCCAGCCCCATCTCCGAATACCGCTCGGCTTCCTCGAGCCATCCCGGCCGCACCTTCACCTGCAAAAACAGGTGCACCTTCCGCCCGAGAAACTCTTCCAGCTCCTCCCGCGCGGCCTGGCTCACGGCCTTGATCGTCTCACCCTTGCGGCCAAGGATGATGCCCTTGTGCCCGTCGCGCGCCACGTAAACCACCTGATCGATCCGGGCCGAGCCGTCCTTGCGCTCTTCCCAACTCTCCGTCTCGACCGTCAGCTGGTAAGGCAATTCCTGGTGCAGCCGCAGGGTCAGCTTCTCCCGCGTCATCTCGGCGGCGATCATCCGCATCGGCAGGTCGGCGATCTGGTCCTCGGGGTAAAGCCACGGGCCCTCCGGCACCTCGCCCGCCAGCCATTCGCGCAGATCGTCCACCCCGTGCCCCCGCTCGGCGGAAATCATGAAGGTCCGCTCGAACGGGAACCGCGCGTTCAGCTCCTCGGTCAGCCCAAGCAGCGCCTCAGACTTCACCCGGTCGATCTTGTTGATCGCCAGCGCCACCTTGCGGCCCTTCGTCGCCTCGCCCAGCGCATCGAGGATATGGCCCACCCCCTCGGTGATCCCGCGATGCGCCTCGACCAGCAGGACAACCACGTCGGCATCCGCCGCCCCGCCCCATGCGGCCGCCACCATCGCCCGGTCCAGCCGCCGGCGCGGCTTGAACAGGCCCGGCGTATCCACGAACACCAGCTGCGCCTCGCCCTCCATCGCCACGCCGCGAATGCGGGCGCGGGTGGTCTGCACCTTGTGGGTCACGATGCTCACCTTCGCCCCCACCATGCGGTTCAGAAGCGTGGACTTGCCCGCATTGGGCTCTCCGATCAGGGCGATGAAACCGGCGCGCTGGGTCATTCTCTCTTCCTTGGCTCAGTTGATGCGCCTTAGCCCATCACGGGCGGCTTTGCCAGAACTCGTGCTATTCCCCCCGGCGCGAAACTTGGCTAGCGTCGGGCGCAGAGACTTGCAACCAATGGCCGGGCCGGGATGACGCGCGCGCTCATCAACACCACAGACCTGATGGCGCCCGGCTGGCGGTTCATGGCCGGCCACATGCCCGACGCCGCGCTCGACTGGTCGAGCTTCTCCTCGCAGGCCTATGGCGGGCCCGCCCGCCTGCGCCGCCTGCGCGCGGTCTCCGCCGCGGCGCTGGCCGCCCGCCGTGCCGGCAAGGCCGGGCAGGAACCGATCCTCGTCTCGCACCTGCCCAACATGGCGGCGCTCACCAATTTCACCCGGCGAAACCTCTGCCCCTCGGTGCCCCAGATCGCCTTTTCCTTCAATTTCACCGCCCTGCCCCACGGCGCCCGCCGAAGGGCCTATCTCCGCGGCCTGCGCGGCATCGACGAGTTCGTCGTCTTCTCGGCGCATGAGAAACAGCTCTACGCCCGCGAACTCGGCCTCCCGCCCGAGCGCATCCGCGTGCTCAAATGGGCCATGGACCCGCCCGAGGTCGCCCCCTCCGCCGACACGCCCGACACGCCCTATCTCTGCTCGATCGGCGGCGAGGCGCGCGATTACCGCCTGCTCGCCGCCGCCATGCGCCGCCTGCCCGGGCGCCACGCGGTCATCGTCGCCCGCCCCTACAGCGTGCAGGGCATCGAATTTCCCGACAATGTCGATATCCGCCTCAACCTGCCCGGCCCGGTGACATGGCGGCTGGCCACCGGCTCGGTCGGCCTTGCCCTGCCGCTTCTCAGCCACGAGACCGCCTGCGGCCACATCACCCTCGTCGCGGCCAAGCTGCTGGGCGTGCCGGTGGTGGCGACGGAATGCCTCGGGCTGGCGGAATACATCTCCGACGGCACGGTCTACAGCCGCGTCGCCCCCGGCGACACCGACGCCATGGCCGAGGCGATCGAGGGCCTCTTCACCGACAGCGACGCCGCCCAGGCCATCGCCCAGACGGCCCAGATACAGGCCCGCGCCGACCACGCGCCGGCGAACTGGGTCAGGTACCTGGAGGATGCCTTGACGCGGCTGTAAGGCGTGACGCCGCGCCGGACGACCCTACCCCGCCTCGACCCGCGCCAGCAAAGCCTGCGCCGCCGCCTGCTCGGCCTGGCGCTTCGACCCGGCCGTGGCGCTTTCCGCCTGCCCGTCGGCCAGCCGCGCCTCGATGGTGAACTTCGGCGCATGGTCCGGCCCCGACCGCGCCGTCTCGACATAGTCCGGCGGGTTGAGCCCCCGCGCCTGCGCCCATTCCTGAAGCGCGGTCTTGGCGTCGCGCGCGTCCTCCTTGACGCTCTCGATCCGCTTGCCCCACAGCCGCAGAACCACTTCCCGCGCCGCCTCGAACCCGGCATCGCGATAGACGGCGGCGATCACCGCCTCCATCCCGTCGCCCAGCAGCGCCTGCTTGCGCCGCCCGCCCGACATCATCTCCGACCGCCCGAGCTTCAGCACCTTGCCAAGGTCGATCTGCCTTGCCACGTCGGCACAGGTTTCCTTGCGCACCAGCGCGTTGAACCGCGGCGCCAACTGCCCCTCCTGCGCCGCCAGGTCCCGTTCCAGCAGCGCCTCGGCCATCACCAGACCCAGCACCCGGTCGCCGAGGAATTCCAGCCGCTGGTTGTCGTCCCGGTTGGGCGACGACATCGAGGAATGCGTCACCGCCCGCACCAGCAACTCCGGCTCGGCAAAGCGATGCCCCAGCCGGCCTTCGAAGGCCTTCAGCTCCCCCGAAAGCTTCATTCAAGCTTCTCGAAGAACCGGTCGCCCCGCCATGTCCAGAAGAACAGCATCGACCGCCCGGCGGACGAGAACATCACCCGTCCTGCACGCCCGATCAGGTTCTCGTATGGCACGAACCCGACACCCCCCGCGGCCAGCGGCACGCGGCTGTCGGTCGAGTTGTCGCGGTTGTCGCCCATGAAGAAATAATGCCCCTCCGGCACCGTGAACACGCCGGTATTGTCCAGCGATTGCCGCGAGATGTTCAGGATCGCGTGGCTCCGCCCGTTCGGCAGCGTCTCGATCTGGCGCGACTTGCGGCACTCGGCCCCCATGCCCACCGGCCCGTTCTCGCAGCGCGGCGTCACCTGGAGCGGGCCCTGCCGCTCCTTGATCTCGGTGAAGGTGCCCGCATCCTCGAGCCCGACCGCCTCATCGTTGATATGCAGCACACCCTCTTTCATCTGAACCCGGTCGCCGGGCAGGCCGATCACCCGCTTGATAAAATCCGTGCCCTGCACCGGGTGGCGGAAGACGATGATGTCGCCCCGCTCCGGCTCGCCGCCGAAAAGCCGCGTGTTGTCGCCGTCGAGGAAACCGCAGATATCCTTGGCGTCGATATTGATCCCGAACCGCTGGATCCGGATCGACGGGCAGGAGGCGTAGGAATAGCCATAGGCCATCTTGTTCACGAACAGGAAATCGCCGATCAGCAGCGTATCCTTCATCGAACCGGAGGGAATCCAGAACGGCTGGAAGAAGATGGTGCGGAAGATCCCCGCGATCACCAGCGCCCAGAACACCGTCTTGACGGTCTCCCACAGCGAGCTCGATTTCTTGCCCTCTTCGGCCATGCCTGTCTCCGCGCCTCGGTTTCCGGATAGTTGCGGGTTTCATGAGCGTCACGCGGGATAGTGTCAAGTCGCACAGCCCGTGGTGATCCGACACAGCCGACAGAGTTGCAGTGTCCCGACGACCCTGTAAACTCGTGCGGACGGCGGCGACCGATTTGAGGGAACCCATGGTCAATCGCACCGATACCGCGACTCACGTCTACCCGAACGCCTATCTGCAAGAGGTTTCGATCGCATGCCCCGATTGCAGCCGCGAAGCGGCGTTCGCGAATAACCCGCCGCGATGGACGAACCCCGCCGATCCTCTCAGGCTGAAGAAAAAGGGGCACCGCTTCCGTTCGGCTTACAAATCGTCGTTGAACGCCAGGTTCGGCCGGTATGCCACGCAGGCCAGGTCGTTCAGAGACCTTCGCCTGCCATCCGCCTCGCTAGGGCCGGAAGATCGCTACACCAGGGGATGGGGAAATGACGAGAAGATGCTGTCCTCGATGCACGGCACGATCCTGTGCCGCCATTGCGGGTGTAACCGGGCCCACGTGCTGAACTGGCCGCAGGACGCGTTCTATCAGGTCGACATCAAGGGAAACGTCCTGTGGGCCTATAGCCGCGGGCACGCGCTTCGCATCCTCGATCATATCGCCAGAAAAGACCGTCCGGCACGCATCGAACCCAGTTTGCGGGCCATCCCGACACCATTTCTGCGCGCCGGAAACCGGTCGGTCGTGTCGCGCAAACTCCTGAAGCTGCTCCGCGAAAGCTAACGGGTCAGGGGCCGCGCCTCGATCACGACAAAGGCCTGCGCCCAGGGGTGATCGTCGGTCAGCGTCACGTGGATGATCGCCTCGTGCCCCTCCGGCGTCATCTCCGCCAGCCGCTCGGCGGCCCAGCCGGTCACGTGCATCACCGGCTGCCCGGTGCGCAGGTTGCTGACCGCCATGTCCTTCCACGCGATCCCCATCCGAAGGCCGGTGCCCAGCGCCTTGGAACAGGCCTCCTTCGCCGCCCAGCGCTTGGCATAGGTGCCCGGCGTGTCGGCCCGGCGCTCGGCCTTGCGCTGCTCGACCTCGGTGAAGACCCGGTTGCGGAACCGATCGCCGAACCGCTCCAGCGTGCCGGCGATCCGGTCGATATTCGCAAGGTCGGTGCCGATGCCGAGGATCATGGCAGAAGCTGCGCCCCGATGGCCCCGGTCGCCTGGTTGAGCGTGAACCGCAGCGTGCGCGGCTGGAAATCCGCCCCGTCATAGACCTTCACCGCCATGGTGAAGACCAGCCCCTCCGCCGGGTCATAACCCGCCTCGAGACTGCCGAAATCCGCCCCGCCGAACCCCATGCCGTTCAGCCCCACCGTCCGGCATTGCCGCAGGCCCAGCTCGTCATAGGGCGGCGACATCACGAGGATATGAAACGGCGCCCCCGCCGGCTCGAACGTGTCGAGCAGCGCCAGCCGCACATCGCCATTGGCGAAGGTGCGCGTGTTCTCCTCCCACGGCTCGGCGATATTGTCGGCCCGCGCGGGCCAGTCGCAGGGCACCGCTTCCTGCGCCACGGCCGGCAGGCCCGCCATCAGCCCCATCCCGAAGGCCGCCGCCTTCACCGCGCACCTCATTCGATCTCTCCCCGCCCGCGCATCAGGCTCACCTGGTTGCCCGCCGCGATGCCAAGGAAGAACCGGTTGCAGATCAGGTAGCCCCCGGCATAGAGCCCCAGCAATAGCAGGAACTGCCTTGACCCCGGCTCGGTCACCGCCAGCTTGCCGAACTCCGGCAGCCACCGCCCCGCGCCATAGGCCAGCGCCACGTTCAGTGCCACCGCGATCACCGTCGCGATCCAGGCGAAGTTCCATGCCTCCGCCCCGCCCGGTTTGCGCTTCTCGCGCCGGGCGAATTGCTGCCCCTCGATCACCGCTGCGATCATCGCCGGCACCATCAGCTGTGCCGACGACCCCAGCGCGGAATCAACCTGCGTGTTCAGGAACCCCACCAGCAGCGCCACCCCCACGGCAACGGCCAGGAACACCAGCGCATAGCGGATCAGGCTGACGGCGCTCATCCCGCCGACCTTGCCTCTGTCCCGCGGGCCTCGTCCATCAGCCGCCGCATCTCGGCGATGGCCGGCTGCAGCCCGCGGAAAATCGCCTCGCCGATGATGAAATGCCCGATATTGAGCTCCATCACCTCCGGAAACGCCGCCACCGGCTGCACCGTGTCGTAGGTCAGCCCATGACCCGCATGCACCTCCAGCCCCAGCGAATGGGCATAGGCCGACATCTCGCGCAGCCCGGCCAGTTCCCGGTCGCGATCCTCGACACGCCCCTCGGCATGGGCATCGCAATAGGCGCCGGTATGCAGCTCGATCACCTGCGCCCCGATCCGGTGCGCGGCCTCGATCTGGCGCTTGTCGGCGGCAATGAAGATCGACACCCGGCAGCCCGCATCCCGCAACGGCGCGATGAAATGCGCCAGCCGGTTCTCCTCGCGTGCCACTTCCAGCCCGCCCTCGGTTGTCTTCTCCTCGCGCTTCTCGGGCACGATGCAGACGGCATGCGGGCGGTGGCGCAGCGCGATCTTCTGCATTTCCTCCGTCGCCGCCATTTCGAAGTTGAGCGGCACGCTCAGCGCCGCCATCAGCCCGTCGATATCCCCGTCCGAGATATGCCGCCGATCCTCGCGCAGGTGCGCGGTGATGCCGTCGGCGCCCGCCTCCTCGGCCAGCTTCGCGGCGCGCACCGGGTCTGGGTACTCACCGCCGCGCGCGTTCCGCACGGTCGCCACGTGGTCGATGTTCACGCCAAGGCGCAGGTTTCCCGCTGACGTCATGCCGCCCTCCTCTACAAGCCCGTTTCCACCGGGGGTCGCCGCCACCCTAATCCTGATTCTGCTTGGCGTCAGCCTTGCCCGCGGCTTTTTCTTTCAGCGCCAGCAACTTGTCCTTGATCCGCCCCTTGCGGCCCTTCTGGTAGGCCTGGATCACCGGCAGGCTGACGTAATAGCCGATCATCCCGCAGATCAGCCCGGGAATGATCCCGCCGATCATGTAGGGAAAGAACACCTCGTCATAGAAGACGTACAGGTTGTGCCAGTCGGCCTTGCCGTCGCCGAACAGCGTCATGAAGTTGTCCTTCAGGTCGGTCCATGCATCGACGAACTTGCCCCCCAGCGACCGGTGCGCGCCGGTCTCGTGCTTGAAGGTGCGGCCCAGAAGGAAATTGCCCGTCTGGAACGAGATCGCCCCGATCGGCACGAAGGTCAGCGGGTTGCCCACGAAGGTCGACAGCAGCGAGGCGATGATATTGCCCCGGATGATCAGCGCCAGCAAAGCCGCGGCAAAGAAATGCATCCCGAAGAACGGGCTGAACGTCACGAAGATCCCGGCGAAGATCCCTCGGGCGATCCGGTGCGGCGGATCGGGCAGGCGGCGCACCCGGTGCTTGATGTAATAGAACGCACGTTTCCAGCCGCCCTTCGGCCAGACCGTTTCATAAACGATCTTCCACCATGGTCGTCTGTCTCTGCGCTTGAAGACCACCTTGCGCGGCTCCCCGGTTCACTTGTTCTCCCCGCCACCGGCCCGGCCCGGATCGCGGAAACGCTCTATCGCGGCCACGTCGCTTTCCGCATCCAGTGCCGAGATCACGCTGTGAAGATGCTCGGCATCGCGCAGCTCGACATCGATCAGCAGGCGGTAAAAGTCCGGTTTGCGGTCGACGAATGTCAGGTCCGAGATATTTGCCTTCTGCTCTCCGATCAATGTGCAAATACGTCCCAGCACGCCCGCGTCGTTGCTCATCGTGATATCGAGCGTCACTTCGTACTCGGCCGGGTGCTTGCCGGCATGCCAGTGCAGGTCAAGCCAGCGGCCCGGCTGATCGTCGAACGCCGACAGCGCTTCACAGTCGATCGTGTGCACCACGACTCCCTTGCCGCGATAGGTGATGCCCACGATACGCTCGCCCGGCAGGGGCTGGCAACAGCGCGCCCGGTCGAAACTCTGGTTCCGCGCCAGCCCGATCACCGCGCGGTCGCGGCCGACCACGTTGCTTTCGTCCGGAGCGATGTCGGGATAGACCGCGTGCAGCACCTGCTGCGCGGTCAGCTCGGCACTGCCCAGCCGGGCCAGCACCTCGTCGGCATTCTTCAGCCGAAGCGTCTTGGCGGCGGCAGTCAGCGCCTTCTCGGTGGCCCGCTTGCGCACGTGCTCGAAGGCCGACCGCGCCAGTTCCCGGCCAAGCTTGATGTACCGGTCCCGGTCCAGCTCGCGCAGCGCCCGGCGGATGGCGGCCCGCGCCTTGCCGGTGGTGGCGATGTCCAGCCACGTCGCCTGCGGCGTCTGCCCATCGGCGGTGATCACCTCGACCGACTGGCCGTTCTTGATCCGCGTCCACAAGGGCACCCGCATCCCGTCGATCTTGGCGCCGACACAGGCATGGCCGATCCGCGTGTGAATGGCATAGGCAAAGTCGATCGGCGTCGCCCCCCGCGGAAGCTTCACCACGTCCCCCTTCGGCGTGAAGCAGAACACCTTGTCCGAATACATCTCCAGCTTCACGGCCTCGAGGAAATCCTCGTGATCCTCTTCCGAATCGAACTGCTCGGTCAGGCTGGAAATCCACTTGGCGGGATCGACGGCAAAGGGGTTCTCGGCCCGCACCCCGTCGCGGTAGGACCAGTGCGCCGCCACCCCCGTCTCGGCCACGTCATGCATCTGGCGGGTGCGGATCTGCACTTCGACCCGCTTGCCGTCGCGCCCCGATACCGTGGTGTGAATCGAGCGATAGCCGTTCGACTTGGGCTGGCTGATGTAATCCTTGAACCGCCCCGGCACGGCCCGCCACCGCTGGTGGATGGCGCCCAGCACGCGGTAACAATCCTCTTCGCTCCGGGTGATGATGCGGAAGCCATAGATGTCCGACAGGCGCGAAAAGCCCATCTCCTTTTCCTGCATCTTCCGCCAGATCGAGTAGGGCTTCTTCGCCCGGCCCAGCACGTCGGCCTCGATCTTCGCCTTGTCCAGCTCGTGCCGCATGTCCGAGGTGATCCTCTCGATCACGTCGCCGGCTTCCTTCTGCAGCGTGATGAACCGCCGGATGATCGACGCGCGCGCATCCGGGTTGATCACCCGGAACGCCAGGTCCTCCAGTTCCTCGCGCATCCACTGCATGCCCATCCGGCCCGCCAGCGGCGCGAAGATATCCATCGTCTCCCGCGCCTTCTTGAGCTGCTTCTCGGGCCGCATCGCCTTGATGGTGCGCATGTTGTGCAACCGGTCGGCCAGCTTCACCAGGATCACCCGCATGTCCTTCGACATCGCCATGAACAGCTTGCGGAAATTCTCGGCCTGCTGGGTCTCGGTGCTGGAAAGCTGCAGGTTGGTCAGCTTGGTCACGCCATCGACAAGGTCGGCGATCTCCGGCCCGAACTTCTCGGCCACGATCTTGTACGAGGCGCGCGTGTCCTCGATCGTGTCGTGCAGGAGGGCGGTGACGATGGTCGCGTCGTCCAGCCGCTGCTCGGCCAGGATGGCGGCCACGGCGGCCGGATGCGTGAAATACGGCTCGCCCGAGTGGCGGAACTGCCCCTCGTGCATCTCGCGGCCGAAATCGAAGGCCGCGGTGATCAGTTTTTCATCGGTTCGCGGGTTATAGGTGCGGACAAGCTCGATAAGGTCTTGTGCCGCGATCATGCCGTGCGAAACCCCTCAAAGGCGGGGGACAGGTCAGCCCTGCCCCTGCGCCTCCATCAGCGCCCGCAGAAGGTTCTCTTCCGACATGTCGTCCTCGGCCGGCTTGTCCGGCTCGCCGCCGCCCATCAGAAGCGCCATGGAATCGTCTTCCGGCTCGTCCACCTCGATCTGGGTCTGGTTCGACTCGATCAGCCGCTCGCGCAGCTCGTCGGCCGATTGCGTTTCCTCGGCGATCTCGCGCAGGGCGACAACCGGGTTCTTGTCGTTGTCGCGGTCCACGGTGATCTGCGATCCGGCGGAAATCTCGCGCGCCCGGTGGGCGGCAAGCATCACCAGATCGAACCGGTTCGGAACCTTGTCGACGCAATCTTCGGTTGTCACGCGGGCCATGAGACCTCCAGAGGGTGGCACAGAAATATGGAAGTGCCTTATCTAAATCCTCTCCGCCCGAGTTACAAGGAGATATTTGGCCTCAACCGCCCGGTTCCGGCGCCCGTTTCCACAAGAAAGATTGATTTATTCCGGCCGCCGCCTAACGATACTCCGCGCGGCGCATAACCATTTCGGACCGCCCGCCATTCACCGGAGATTTCGCATATGTTCGCCTTCCCGATTTCCCGCGGCCCCGCCGCCCTCGCGGCGTCCGCGCTGCTGGCCCTCGCCGCCCCCGCCTCGGCCTTCGACACCTCGGTCTTCTACAAGCTCTCCACCGATTTCCGCGGGCCCGGGATGCAACTCGACATCGCCAATGGCGGGGCAATGAACAACTTCAGCCACCTCGCCCCGGCCGGCAACTACTCGGGCCAGTACTGGCGGCTCGAACCGGCGGGCGCCGACCGCTACCGCCTGACGACCGAGTTCCGCGGCCGCGACATGTGCCTCGACGTGGTCAATGGCGGGGCACAGGACAACATGACCCACCTGGCGCCCTGCGGAAACTATTCCGGCCAGTTCTGGACGATCCGGCCCGACAACAACCGCTACCGGCTGACCACCGATTTCCGCGGCCCGAACATGTGCCTCGACGTCCATAATGGCGGCGGGCTCGACAATTTCACCCATCTCGTGCCCTGCGCCAACTACAGCGGGCAGTACTGGGCGCTGATCCCCACGGGCCGCCCCGCCAACTGACGGGCTCAGAGCGGCACGACCTCGTCCCGCGCCGCCTGCGGCAACGCCTCCACCATCTCGGCCACGCTCCGGCCCAGCACCGGGTGGCGCCAGTCCGGCGCCACCTCGGCCAGCGGCACCAGCACGAAGGGCCGGTCCTGCAATCTCGGATGCGGCAGGATCAGCCGGTCGGGCGCCTGCCGCTTCTGCTCCTCCAGCGGCAGCTCCAGCCACGCCCGATACCCCGCCTCGTCCGGCAGCACGGCCTCCCCCGCCGCGATCAGGTCGAGGTCGAGCACCCGCTGGCCCCAGCGCTGCTCCCGCTCCCGCCCGAAATCCGCCTCGATCCGGTGCATCACCGCCAGCAGCGCCTCCGGCCCGCCCCCGAACCAAAGGCTCGCGGCGGCGTTCACGTAATCCGGCCCGGCCCCCGGCGGAAAGCACGGCGTGGCGAAAAACCGGCTCGCCACCACGTTTCTCGCCCCCGCCTCCGCCATTTTCTGCAGCGCGGAACGCAACGTCACTTCCGGCGCGCCCGCCGCCGACGGCAGGTTCGCGCCGAGAGCTATCAGATAAAATTGATCTTTTGACACAGCGCCTTGCCCGGTTTACCGCTCAAAGTTGAATTGAGGTCGCATCAAACTCCCTTGTGCATCCCCGGCGGACCTCCTATCCTTCTTGGCCAGCCCACTCCGGGAATGCCATACCACCACTCACACCACTCGAAACCGGACCGGGCTTTACATTTGAAAGGACATTTCGATGTTTTACAAGGACGAACGGCTTGCGCTGTTCATCGATGGTTCCAATCTGTATGCGGCGGCCAAATCCCTGGGCTTCGACATCGATTACAAGTTGCTCCGTGCCGAATTCATGCGCCGGGGCAAGCTCCTGAGGGCGTTCTACTACACCGCACTCCTGGAGAATGACGAGTACTCGCCCATCCGTCCGCTGGTCGACTGGCTGAACTACAACGGCTTTTCCATGGTCACCAAGCCGGCCAAGGAATACACCGACAGCCAGGGCCGCCGGAAGGTCAAGGGGAACATGGATATCGAGCTTGCGGTCGATGCCATGGAACTCGCCCCGCGCGTGGACCATATCGTGCTCTTCTCCGGCGACGGCGATTTCCGCCCGCTGGTGGAAAGCCTGCAACGCCAGGGCGTGCGCGTGTCGGTCGTGTCGACCATCCGCAGCCAGCCGCCGATGATCTCCGACGACCTGCGCCGCCAGGCCGACAACTTCATCGAGCTGGAAGACCTCAAGGACGTGATCGGCCGCCCCCCGCGCGACAACCAGAACACCGAGCGCGAAGCGGCCTACGCCCAGGAAAGCTGAGCCTTCCGGCCAGAAGCTCCGTGATCTGTCACCATCCGGCCCGGGCGCCCGCCGCCCGGGCCTTCGCATGTCCGCCCCCCTCTGGACGCGGGCCGCCACAGGCCTTACCTCTGGCCCACGACGCAGGAGGCCCGATGACCAAACCGCCCCTCACCCTCTACCTCGCCGCCCCGCGCGGCTTCTGCGCCGGTGTCGACCGGGCAATCAAGATCGTCGAGATGGCGCTGCAGAAATGGGGCGCCCCCGTCTACGTGCGCCACGAGATCGTGCACAACAAGTACGTGGTCGATGACCTGCGCGCCAAGGGTGCCGTCTTCGTCGAGGAGCTGGAAGACTGCCCCGCCGACCGGCCCGTGATCTTCTCGGCCCACGGCGTACCCAAGGCCGTCCCGGCCGAGGCCGCCCGCCGCGAGATGGTCTATGTCGACGCCACCTGCCCGCTGGTCTCCAAGGTCCATATCGAGGCCGAGCGCCACGCCGCCAACGGCCTCCAGATCATCATGATCGGCCATGCCGGCCACCCCGAGACCATCGGCACCATGGGCCAGCTGCCCGACGGCGACGTCCTGCTCGTGGAAACCGTCGATGACGTGGCGGGCGTCACCGTCCGCGACCCAGGGAAGCTGGCTTTCGTCACCCAGACCACCCTCTCGGTCGACGACACCACCGATATCGTCGCGGCGCTGAACGCGCGCTTCCCGGCCATCAAGGGGCCGCACAAGGAAGACATCTGCTACGCCACCACCAACCGCCAGGAGGCGGTCAAGGCGATGGCGGCAAAGGCCGATGCCATGCTGGTCGTGGGCGCGCCCAACTCCTCCAACTCCCGCCGGCTGGTCGAGGTGGGCGCCAAGGCCGGCTGCACCTATTCCCAGCTCGTCCAGCGCGCCGCCGATATCGACTGGCGCGCATTGGACGGCATCCGCTCCATCGGCATCACCGCCGGCGCCTCGGCGCCGGAAGTGCTGGTGGACGAGGTGATCGACGCTTTCCGCGCCCGGTACGACGTGACCACCGAACAGGTGGAAACGGCGCAGGAAAACGTCGAATTCAAGGTGCCCCGCGTCCTGCGCGAACCCGCCTGAGGCCCGCGCGCTACTCCGCCAAACCGTCCATCTTCCGGGCCAGCTTCACGTCAAGCGAGCTGAGCCCATCCACGTCATGCGTGGTCAGCGTCACCTTCACCGTCTTGTAGACGTTCGACCATTCCGGGTGGTGGTTCCACTTCTCCGCCCACATGGCGCATTTCGTCATGAAGCCGAACGCCTCGACGAAATTGCCGAACTCGTAAGTCTTGTTGATGGCGTCGCGTTCGCCATCCATCTCCCAGCCGGCCTCGAGCAGCGGCTCCAGCGTGGTCTTGCGGGCGGTATCGCTGAGTTTTTCGGTCACTGGCGTTCCTCTCTATTGTCCTTCCGGAACGGGCCGTAACTGGTGAGGATCTCGATATCCTCCTCCACCGCGTTCCTCTCCGCCTCTAGATAATGCGCAATCGCCTCGGCGAAACCCGCATCGCGCATCCAGTGCAGGGAATATGTCTCCGCCGGCAGGTATCCGCGGGCCAGCTTGTGTTCCCCCTGCGCCCCCGCCTCGACCCGGTCGAGCCCCTGCTCGATGGCGAAATCGATCGCCCGGTAATAGCACAGCTCGAAATGCAGGCAGGGGTGATGCTCGGTACAGCCCCAGTAGCGCCCGAACAGCGCCTCCCGCCCGATCATGTTCAATGCGCCGGCCACGGGCCGGCCCTGCCGCTCGGCCAGGACCAGCAGGATATCGTCGCGCAGCCCCTCGTGGGCAATATCGAAGAACTCCCGCGTCAGGTACGGCACCCCCCATTTCCGCGCGCCGGTATCCTGGTAGAAGGTCCAGACGGCATCCCAGTGATGCGGCTCGATATCCGCGCCCGTCAGCATCCTGACCTCGCCGCCGAAATCATTGGCCTCCCGCCGCTCCTTGCGGATGTTCTTGCGCTTGCGCGACGACATCGAGGCCAGGAACCCGTCGAAATCGGCGTAGCCCCGGTTCCGCCACAGGAACTGCTGCGACGCCCGCGGCATCAGCCCCATCGCCTCCCCCGCCTCCGATTCTTCCCCGGTGCAGAAGGTGATATGCAGCGACGAGATGCTGTTCCGGTCAGCCAGCTGCACGGCTCCCTGCACCAGCGCCGCCTGCCCCGCCTCCTCGTAGCCCGGCCGGGTCAGCAGCCGCCGCCCCGTCACCGGCGTGAACGGCACGGCGACCTGGAGCTTGGGGTAATACCGTCCGCCCGCCCGCTCATAGGCATGGGCCCAGTTGAAATCGAAGATATACTCGCCCTGGCTGTGGGTCTTGGCATAAAGCGGCGCACAGGCGATCACCTGCCCGTCGATCTCGGCGGCCATGTATTGCGGATGCCACCCGGTGCCGGGCCCGACCGATCCGCTGTCCTCCAGCGCCTTCAGGAACCGGTACGTGGTGAACGGGTCGCGCGGTCGCCCGCCATCCTCGGCCTCCGGACAGGCACAGCCATCCCAAGCCGCCTGACCGATCTGGTCAAGCCGGTCATGCACCGTGATGGTGACCGCCTGCCCGTCCATTGCTTGCTGCCTTCGCCGTGAGTGTCCCGCCTAGACTTGTGCCCGATGGGCCCGAGTTCAAGCCGGAATGGCGGCGCGGTACCCCTCGAAGGTCACGTTATCGGCAACCTTGCGCGCCTCTGCCTCCGCTTCGGGCGTCCGGATCGTCCAGCACAGCACGCCCGCCCCCGCCGCCTTCAGCCCGGCCACCCGCTCGCGGCCAAGATCCGGCGCATGATGGCTGATGAAGCTACAGCCCGCCGCCTCGTAATCCGGGATATCCCGCAGCCGCGCCCGCGTCTCGTCCTTCAGAAGCGGCCAGTCCTCGGCCTCGTACCCGCAGGACACGATGCCCCGCGGCCAGCCCGGCGCCAGCTCCGCCATCCGCACCACCATGTGCGGGTTGAACGACATCAGCGCCAGCGGCCCGTCATATCCGTGCAAGTCCGCCGCCGCGGCCCGTTCCAGCGCCCCGTCCGTCTCGCCCATCTGCCCGTGCTGGTCCTTCAGCTCCACCAGCAACGGCACACGGCCGCCGACAAGCTCCAGCACCTCGGCAAAACCCGGGATCCCCTCGTGCCCGCCCAGCAGCCCGATCTTTGACAGCTCGGCCGCCTCGCGCTGGCGGATCGGCCCCTTGTCGCCGGTCAGCCGCCCGAGGTCGTAGTCGTGAAAAACCATCGCCCGGCCATCCCGGCTGAGCTGCAGGTCGATCTCGATTCCATACCCCGCCTCGATCGCCGCCCCGATCGCGGCGCGCGAATTCTCCGGCCGGCCGTCGCCCACGTCGTGCAACGCACGGTGCGCGATCGGCAGCCGCAGGAAATCTGTCGGAAGCCCGCTCATCCGATCTGGAAGATGCCTTCGATCTCGACCGCCACGCCGAAAGGCAGGGACGCCGCCGAAACCGCCGAGCGCGAATGCCGCCCCGCCTCGCCCAGCGCCTCGGCCATGAAATCCGACGCGCCGTTCACCACCATCGGCTGCTCGCCATAGTCAGGCGTCGAGTTCACGAACCCGGTCAGCTTCACCACCCGCTTCAGCCGGTCCAGGTCACCGCCGCACGCCGCCTTGACCTGCGCCAGGAGCGCGATGGCACAGACCTTCGCGGCCTCGGCCCCGGCGGCGGTGTCCATGTCGTCCCCCAGCTTGCCGGTGATCAGTTTCTCGCCCGCCTTGGGAATCTGGCCCGAGACATAGAGCGTGTCACCCACCTGCACGTACGGCACGTAATTGGCCGCCGGCGCAGGCGCGTCGGGCAGGCTCACCCCCATCTCGGCCAGCTTGTCCTCGAACTTACCCATGGCTCCCTCCTTGCCGTGTCCGTTGCGGCGGACGCTACCCGCGCCGATCCGGGTTGAAAACCCGAAACGTCCGCGCCACGCCGGATTTCGCTGTCAGGGGGGAATGCCACTGTCGAGGAGCCGCGCATCGGCGGGCCGTGGTACGGCGATCCAACGCCAGTGGATGCCACTTTATGCCTGCCAAGTCCCTCCACCCAGAGACCGTCGCGCTGCCCTCACCAAATCGCCGTGCCGTGGGTACGGCCCGTCGATGCGCGGCGGGCTTCGCCCTGTGTTCCGCGCAGCTGCCCTACTCCCGGAACGCCTTGGTGAAATAATCCGTCAGCGGCTTCACCAGGTAGGCAATCGGCGTCCGGTCCGCCGTGCGGATATACGCCTCCACCGGCATCCCCGGGATAAGCGCCACCCCCTCCGGAAGCTTCGCCTGCTCCCCCTCGCTCAGCGCGATCTCGGCGCGGTAGAAGCTCCGCCGCGTCTCCTGTTCCTGGAACGCATCGGCCGAGATCTGCATCACCGTCCCGGTCAGCTCCGGCGTCGTCCGCTGGTCCAGCGCCGGGAACCGCAGCACCACGTCCTGGTCGAGATACAGCTTGTCGATGTGGATCGGGTCCACCTCGGCGTTGATGATCAGCGGCCGGTCCTGCGGCACGATATACAGCAGCGGGTCGGCCGGCCGCACCACCGCCCGCAGCGCGAACACCGTCAGCCCGTAGACCACCCCGCCGGCGGGCGCCCGGATATCCAGCCGGTCCAGCCGCTCCAGCAGCGCGCGCCGCTCCTCCAGCAGTTCAAGCTCGCGGTACTGGATATCGCGCAGGTTGGTGATCGCCTCCTCCCGCCGGCGCGAGCCCAGCCGCAGGATTTCCACCTCGATCTCGGTGATCCGGCCCGCCGCCTGCGCCTTCGAGGCGGCCAGCTCCCCCACCTGCCCGCTCAGCCTTGCCTGCTCGCGCTGCAGGCCCAGCACCCGCGCCGCCTGCGCCAGCCCCCGGTCGAGCAGCGATTGCTGATCCGCCAGCTCGCTCTCGATCAGTTCGAGCTGCCGCGCCAGCGCCTTTTCCTGCGCGGCGATCCCCTCGATCTGGTTGGCGATCTGCCCGCGCCGCTTCTCCAGCTGGTCGATCTCCTGCGCGATCGACTCCGCCCGCGCCTCCATCAGCCGCTTCTGGCCCTCCATCAGGCCCGCCACGTCCGGCCGCGCCGCCGCCACCTCGGCCAGCAGCGGGTCGAACTGCACCGCCCCGCTCTCGTCGCGCTCGGCCTCCAGCCGGCCGCGCCGCGCCATGATCTCGAACAGCTCGTTCTCGGTGATCGCCAGCTGCGAGGCCAGCGCCGTCTCGTCCAGCCGGATCAGCACGTCGCCCGCCTCCACCCGGTCGCCCTCGTCCACCTCGATCGCGGCCACGACACCGCCATCTGGGTGCTGCACCACCTGCCTGTTCTGGTCCACCTCGATCCGCCCGGGCGCGATGATTGCGCCGGAAATCGTCGTCACCCCGGCCCATGTCCCGAACCCGCCCACCAGCAGGAACAGCCCCACCAGCCCCACGGTCATCGGCCCCCTGACCGACCAGCTCCGGCCTTCGGCGGCGCTCATTGCACACCCCCCGCGCCGCGTGCCTTGGCAATCTCCGCGTGGTTGTGCACCACCTGTTTCAGCACCTCCTCCTTGGGTCCGAAGGCGCGCACCAGCCCGCCCTCCAGCATCAGGATGCGGTCGCATTCCTGGATCGCCGCCGGCCGGTGCGCCATCACCAGCACCGAGCGTTCCTGCGCCTTGAACCGCCTGATCGCCGCGTTCACCGCCGCGTTCCCCTCGTTGTCGAGGTTCGAGTTCGGCTCGTCCAGCACGAGGATCACCGGGTCGCCATACATCGCGCGGGCCAGCCCGATCCGCTGCATCTGCCCGCCCGACAGCCGCGCGCTCGACGCGGTGACGCGCGTGTCATACCCCTGCGGCAGCTTCAGGATCATCTCGTGCGCGTCGGCCATCTTCGCCGCCGCCACCACCTGCGCGGCATCCGGCGCTCCGGCCAGCCGCGCGATATTCTCGGCGATCGTCCCGTCGAACAGCTGCACCCGCTGCGGCAGGTAGCCGATATGCTGGCCCAGCACCGCCGGTTCGTACTGGTCCAGCGCCGCGCCATCCAGCCGGATCGAGCCGGCCGCCGGCCGCCACACCCCGGTGATCGCGCGGGCCAGCGACGACTTGCCCGCCCCCGACGGCCCGATCACCCCCACCGCCTGCCCCGGCTCGACGGTAAAGCTGACCCCCCGCAGCGACGCCTGGCTCTCGCCCGGCGGGGCCATGGTCATCCGCTGCACGTCAAGCCGCGCCATTGGCCGCGGCAGCGGCGTCTTCGGCACCTCCGGCGGCACCGCCGACAAAAGCTCTTCCAGGCTCTGCCAGCCCCGCACCGCCCGCTGCACCAGCGGCCACTGGGTGATCGCCTGCTCCACCGGCGCCAGCGCCCGGCCCAGCAGGATCGACCCGGCGATCATCGCGCCGGGCGTCAGCTCGCCCTGCAGCACCAGGTAGGCGCCCACCCCCAGCATCGCCGATTGCAGGAACAGCCGGAACGCCCGGGTCGATGTAGAGAAGGTGCCGCCAAGGTCCGACGCCTCGATCTGGCCGTTCAACGCCCGCGACCGCGCCTCCTGCCACCGGCCGAAGGCGGCGTCGCGCATCCCCATCGCCTGCACCATCTCCGATTCGGTGCGAATCTGCTCGGCCACCTGCTCCGCCCGCACGACCGCGGCATTGGCCTCCTGCAACGGGGCATTCGTCAGGCGCTGGTTGAGCATGGTGATCAGGACAAGCACGGCCCCGCCGACGATGGCCAGCGTGCCCAGCCACGGGTGGAAGATGAAGATCCCGGCCAGGAAGAACGGCGTCCACGGAATGTCGAACACCGCCATCAGCACGGGCGACGACATCAGCCGCTGCACCGCCTCGAGGTCGCGCAGCCCGGTCGCGCTGTTGGCGTCCGGCGCCACCGCCGACTTGCGGATCACCGCGTCGAACACCCGCCGGTCGAGCCGGGCCTGGAAGCGGGCGGCCACGCGCCCCATGATCCGCCCGCGGGCATAATCCAGCAGGCCCATCATGCAGTAGAGGAACAGCACCAGCACCGACAGCGCGATCAGCGTCTCGACCGACCGGCTGCCCAGCACCCGGTCATAGACCTGCAGCATGTAAAGCGGCCCGGTCAGCATCAGCAGGTTGACGAAGAAGCTGAACAGCCCGACGAACCAGTACAGCGCCCGGCTCTCGTTCCGCGCGGCCCGAAGTTCAGCCCTGCCCCGCCGCATATCCTGCGATTGACTGGTCATGGCATCGTGGCTCTTCTTGTTGCGGGCCGATCTTGCAAATTACCTCCGTCCTGCCATAGACCTACTGTCGCCGGGGCGCCACATCTTCCTCGATCCTGCGGGCGACTTCTGGGCAGAATGATCCTATAGTTTATGTACCGTTCTATTAACACGGTGGCTGCCAGTTCTTGACCTATCATCTTACTCTCTCGCCCTCCCGCCTTCTGCGCGCCCTGCTGGCATGCCTGCTGGCGGCCGGCCTCGCGGCCTGTTCCGCCCCCGGCCCCGACCATCCGCCGGGCACGCCCTGGGACCCGCATGAAGAGCGCAACCGCAAGATTCACAAGTTCAACAAGGGGCTGGACCGCAACGTGCTCCGCCCGGTCAGCCGCGGCTACAGCGCCTTCATGCCCGACGACATCGAAACCGCCGTGTCGCGGTTTTCCTTCAACCTGTCGATCCCGCAGGCGGTGGTGAACAACATCCTCCAGGGCAACATGCGCGGCGCCACCGAGGACACCTACCGATTCGTCGTCAACACCACGATCGGGCTCGGCGGCTTCTTCGATCCGGCCACCGAACTGGGCATGCCCGAGGCGACAGACACCGATTTCGGCGAAACCCTGCACGTCTGGGGCGTACCCGAGGGGGCCTATGTCGAAACCCCCGTCTTCGGCCCCTCGACGGAACGCGATTATGCCGGCCGCTGGGTCGACCTGCTCACCAACCCGTTGAGATACGTCCTCGAATCGCCCGAATCCTACATCCCGCCCGCGGCCCGGCTCTCCTCGACCCTGTCGCAGCGCGGCCGCTACGGCGACTCGATCGACGCCATCCTCTACGACAGCGCCGACAGCTACGCGCAGTCCCGCTCACTTTATCTCCAGAATCGCAGGTTCAAGCTGGGCGGGCCCGATGGCGAGACCTATGTTGATCCCTACGAAGACCCGTATGGCGCGACTTATGAGGACCCCTATGACGACCCGTATGCCGAGTAACTTCACCCGCCGCCACCTGCTGGGCACAGGCCTCGCCGCCACCACGGCGCTGGCCCTGCCCCTGCCGGCACTGGCGCTGAACGACGCGACCGCCAAGGCCCTCATCGACAAGGTCGTGGCCGAGATCAACCGCGTCATCGCCTCGGGCAAGTCCCTCGGCGCGATGATCCAGGATTTCGAGCGCATCTTCGCCCGCTATGCCGACGTCAACATCATCGCCCAATCCACGCTCGGCGCCGATTCCCGCCGCGCCAGCGCGGCCCAGATGCGCGCCTTCACCGATGCCTTCCGCGGCTACATCGCCCGCAAGTACGGCAAGCAGTTCCGCCAGTTCGTCGGCGGCCGGATCGAGGTGCAGGGCGTCCGCCAAGTGAAATCCTGGCACGAGGTCATCTCCACCGTCTACCTGCGCGGCGAGGCACCGTTCGAGGTGCGCTTCCTCGTCTCCGACCGTTCCGGGCGCGACCTGTTCTTCGACATGCTGATCGAAGGCGTCAGCCTCCGCCTCAGCGAACGCACCGAGATCGGCGCCATGCTCGACGCCCGCCGCGGCAATATCGACGCCCTGATCCAGGACCTCCAGCGCGCCGGCTAGGAGGCCGGCACCTGCGCGGAATCCAGGGCGAAGCCCGCCGCGCATCGCCGGGCCGTCGCCACGGCACGGCGATTTGGTGAGACAGGCGCAGCATCGTTGGGTCAGAGGTGCTTTGCGGGCATAAAGTGGCAATACCACCGTTGGTTCGCCGCACCACGGCCCGGCGATGCGCGGCTTCTCACCGGATCGTGAATGGCGGCCTGCGTGCAGTGCATCACCGCCACCATTCCCCTACCGGTTCCCCCCGCCAAGCAGGTCCCGCAGGATACGCTCCACCGCGGTCTCGCCCCGGCCCTGCTGCGGCTGCTGCTGGGGTTGCTGCTGCTGCGGGCGCGGGTCGATGTCCCGGTCGCTCGCCACCTGCTGCCCGCGCAGCATCGGCAGCGGCTTCGGCTCCAGCCCCTCGTGCACCCGGATCATCACCTCGCGCCAGATCTCGGCCGGAAGCCCGCCGCCGGTCACCCCCTGCAGGGGCGAGTTGTCGTCGTAGCCCATCCAGACGCCCGCCACGTAATCCGCCGAGAACCCGAGGAACCACGCATCCCGCGCCGCCTGCGTCGTGCCGGTCTTGCCCGCCACCTCGCGGTCGGGCAGCTTCGCCCGCCCGCCGGTGCCGGTCATCACCACCTGGTTCATCATGAACATCAGTTCCTTCGCGGCCTCCTCGCGGATCACCCGCTCGCCGATACCGCCGCCGGCGCCCATCATCGGCTCGCCCTCGCCCAGAAGCGACAGCTCCACCAGCCCGTAAGGCGTCACCGACGACCCGCCGTTCAGGATGCCCGCATAGGCCCCTGTCATCTCCAGAAGCGTGCTTTCCGACGCCCCCAGCGCCAGCGCCGGGCCGTCCGCCAGGCTGCTCTCGATCCCGAAATCCGAGGCGACCTTGCGCACCTGCTCGCGCCCCACCGCCTCCGACACCTTCACCGCCGGCACGTTGAGCGACCGCCGCAGCGCATCGGCCAGCGTCACCCGCCCGTAATGCTTGCGGGTATAGTTCTCCGGGCACCACTGGCCCGATCCGGGAATGTTCAGGCAATAGGGCTCGTCCACCACCGTCGAATTGTAGCTGTAGCCCAGCTCCAGCGCCGTGGCATAGACGAACGGCTTGAAGGCCGAGCCGGTCTGCCGGTTGGCCATGGTCGCCCGGTTGAACGCCCCCGTCACCTTGGTCTTGCGCCCGCCCACCATGGCGCGCACCGCGCCGTCGGCCGACATCACCACGATCGCCGCCTGCGCCTTCGATCCGTCCTTCACCTTCTCGTCGAACACCGCCTGAAGCGCCTCCTCGGCGGCGCGCTGGATGCGCTGGTCGAGCGTGGTGCTGATCAGCACGTCCTCGGTCGTGTCGCGGGTGAAGAAGTCCGGCCCCGATTCCATCACCCAGTCCGCGAAATACCCGCCGGTCTGGGCCTCCGCCGCCTCCGACAGCATGGCGGGGTTGTTCTGCGCCTCCTCCATCTCGGCCTCGCTCAGGTAGCCCTGCTGGTACATCAGCCGCAGCACCGTCGCCGCGCGGTCATGCGACCGCTCCAGGTTCGTGGTCGGCGCCAGCCGCGTCGGCGCGGTCAGCAACCCGGCCAGGATCGCGGCCTGCTGCGGGGTCAGCTCGGCCGCGTGGCGCCCGAAATACCGCTGCGCCGCGGCCTCGGCGCCAAAGGCGCCGCTGCCCATGTAGGCCCGGTTCAGGTAGATCGAGAGGATCTCGTTCTTGGTGTACTTTGCCTCCATCGCCAGCGCATAGATCGCTTCCTTGGCCTTCCGCCAAAGTGACCCGCGCCGGCAATCCTGCACGTAATCCTGCTCGCTCTCCCAGACGCTCTTGTCGTATTTCACGCCAAGGCACAGAAGCTTCGCGGTCTGCTGCGTGATGGTCGAGCCGCCATGCCCCGACAGCGGCCCCCGCCCCTCGCTCAGGTTGATGCGAACCGCGCCGGCCACGCCGCGCGGGCTGATCCCGAAATGCCGGTAGAACCGCTTGTCCTCGGTCGCGACCACGGCGTTCTTCAGGTGCGGGCTCACCGTCTCGGCGGTCACCACGCCGCCGAACTGGTCGCCACGCCAGGCAAAGACCTCGCCGTCGCGGTCCCGCAGCGTGACCGAGCCCCGCGCGCGCCCGTCCAGCACCTCTCGCACGTCCGGCAGGGTCGAGTAGGTATACAGCACGGCCATGCCGATGATCAGCACCACCACCGCGGTGATCCGCCAGGTCGCGGCCCAGATCAGCCGGAAGATCCAGCCGAACAGCCCCCCGAACAGCCGCACCACCAGCGGCGCTCTGCGCCCGCTCTTCCGCTTCGGCGCCGTCTTGCGCCGCGTGGTCTTGGTGGCCTTTGTCGCCTGCGGCTTCGCCGTCTTTTTCCTGCGCCGATCGTCCGCGACAAGACGCGGATCCTTCCGACCATTATTGCTCATGCTCGCCCCATTCGGATCTTGCCCGATGGACAGATGATAAACTGCCTTCCGTCCAAAGTTGACCCCTGCTTTGTCTTTTTGAATAGCCTATTTAATAGGCATACAAATTTTACTGCTCATTTTTTAAGCACGATGCCCGTTTCTATCGCGCCCAACCCTGCGAGTCATCTTCCGAATGCCCGGTCAGGCGGCTTTTCTGCGGGTGCAAAACTAACCCTTGCACTGAGAATCCGAAAGGGGTGTCCTGTGAAACTCATTGTAGCAACCATCAAGCCGTTCAAGCTTGAGGATGTTCGCGAAGCGCTGACCGAGATCGGCGTCCGCGGCATGATGGTGACCGAGATTAAGGGCTTCGGCGCTCAATCCGGCCACACCGAAATCTACCGCGGCGCCGAATACGCCGTGAACTTTGTCCCGAAAATCAAGCTCGAGGTCGCCGTCTCCGCATCGATGGCCGACCAGGTAATCGAAACCATCGCCAAGACTGCCCGCACCGGCAAGATCGGCGACGGCAAGATTTTCGTGCTCGACATCGGACAAGCCATGCGCGTGCGCACCGGCGAAACCAACGAAGACGCGCTGTAAATACCGCGTGCAGGGAAAGGAGCTTTATCTAATGAAACGTCTTGTGAAATTCGGGCTTGGGGCCGCGGCACTGACCGCGCTGCCGTCACTCGCCCTCGCCCAGGAGGCCGCGGCCCCGGGCTTCGACGAAATCGGTCCGTACATCATGACCACCCTGCTGTTCTGCATGGCAGGCTTCCTGGTGTTCTTCATGGCCTGCGGCTTCGCCATGCTCGAAGGCGGGCTCGTCCGCTCGAAGAACGTCACCATGCAGATGACCAAGAACATCGCCCTCTACTCCTTCGCGGCGATCATGTACTGGCTCATCGGCTTCAACCTGATGTACCCGGGCGACAGCTGGATCATGGCCGGCTGGGTCGGTCCCTTCTTCTCGACCACCGTGCTTGACCCGGTGGGCGTGGCCGCGGCCGACGCGGCCCTCGACTATGCCTCGATCGGCTCGGACTTCTTCTTCCAGCTGGTCTTCGTCGCCGCCACCGCCTCGATCGTTTCGGGCGCACTGGCGGAACGCATCAAGCTGTGGCCCTTCCTCGTCTTCGTCATCGTGCTGACCGGCGTGCTCTACCCGATCTCCGGCTCCTGGCAGTGGGGCGGCGGCTGGCTGTCCGAAATGGGCTTCTCCGACTTCGCAGGCTCCACCGTGGTGCACTCCGTGGGTGGCTGGGCCGCCCTGGCCGGTGCCATCGTGCTGGGCCCCCGTATCGGCAAGTACAGCAAGGACGGCAAGGTCATCCCGATCCCGGGCTCGAACCTCGCACTCGCCACGCTGGGCACGTTCATCCTGTGGCTGGGCTGGTTCGGCTTCAACGGCGGCTCGCAGCTTGCCATGGGCACCGTGGGTGACGTGTCGGACGTCTCGCGCATCTTCGCCAACACCAACATGGCCGCAGCGGCCGGCGCCGTGACCGCGCTGATCCTGACGCAGGCGATGTACAAGAAGCCCGACCTCACCATGGTGCTCAACGGCGCCCTGGCAGGCCTGGTGTCGATCACCGCCGAACCGCTGGCCCCCACGCTCTTCGGGTCGCTCTGGATCGGCGCCGTCGGCGGCGTGATCGTGGTGCTCACCGTGCCGATGCTCGACAAGATGAAGATCGACGACGTCGTCGGCGCCATCCCGGTCCACCTGTTCGCAGGCATCTGGGGCACCATCGCCGTGGTCTTCTACAATGGTGAGGCCAGCATCGTGACACAGATCACGGGCATCATCGCCTACGGCGTGTTCACCTTCGTCGCCAGCCTCGTGCTCTGGTTCATCCTCAAGGCCGCCATGGGCCTGCGGGTGAGCGAAGAGGCCGAAATCGCCGGCCTCGACATGAGCGAAATGGGCATGGAAGCCTATCCCGAGTTCTCCAACGCTTGATAAAGCGTCTTTCCTGGAGCAACTTCCCCCGGGCTTCGGCCCGGGGTTTTTTTATGCCTTTTCAACATGTCGCCCCGGGTCGGACGGGCCCGCCACCCCGGCGGACAACCGCGCACCGCCCACCCCGATGGAACGCAAGGCGGGGGGGTCGCGTTACTTTCGAAAAGAAAGGCATTCCGCATGAAAAAGATCTGTATCTCTTCCGCCCTCGCCCTTGCCCTCGGCTCCACTTCCCTGGCCGCAGCCCCGATCCACGGGCACGCCCCCCTGAATGGCATCGACACCGCCTCCGACCAGCAGGTCTGGCTTGCCGACGCCAAGGGCAAGGGCAAAGCCAAGGGCCAGGCCAAGGGCAACGCCAAGGTCAAGAAGAAGCAGGTCAAAGCCAACGGCAACGCCGGAAAGGCCAAGGGCAAGCCTGAACAGGCCGCGCAGAAAGCCAACGGCAATGCCGGCAAGGCCAAGGGCAAACCCGAACAGGCCGTCCAGAAAGCCAACGGCAACGCCGGCAACGCCAAGGGCAAGCCCGAACAGGCCGTCCAGAAATCCAACGGCAACGCCGGCAAGGCCAAGGGCAACGCCGACATCGCCTCGAACGGCAAGAACAAGAACATGCGCGTCAAGGCCTTCACCCCGGACGAACGCGAAAACGCCGTCACCCGCCTGCTCTCGACATCCGCGCCCGACGGCCGCGACATGACGCGCGTGCTGGCCGCCACCGGCCTGGCCCTCGCAACCCCGCAGCTCGTCATCGCGGACACCCCGCAGGACCAGCTCATCTCCTACGCCAACTGCCCGCCGGGCCTCGCCAAGAAGAACCCGCCCTGCGTGCCGCCCGGCCTCGCCAGGGACGGCATCAGCTACGAAGACTGGGTGTCCTACGACCGCGACCGCTACGATTCGCTCTGGATCGACCGCCGCGACACGTGGCTCGGCTCCGGCTACGATGTCGACCCGAACCCCGATTACCTGCTCCTGCAATCCGACCAGATCGCCTCGCTCTAAAACCTCTCCCCCGCCCCGGGCGGCCAGCGCTACGGCCTGATCGACGGCATGCCCGTGCTGCTGGACGACGACGATTACACCTCGCTCATGGTCGTCAACCAGCTCGCCCAGGTGCCCAACCTCGGCGGCGTGCCCATCGCCCCGACAGCGGCCCTGACGCAGGACGAACTGATCAGCCTCTACCGCCTGCCCCAGCCGGGCCCGGACCAGAGCTACGCCGTCCTGAACGGCCAGCTCGTGCAGCTGGACAACTCGGAATACGACCTGCTCCAGATGCTCCGCGTCGCGCGGGCGGTACTGTAGGCGATCGGGCTACGCTGCCCGCTTCCGGGCGCCTCGCAAGAGTGACAGCCGCCGGTCATCCGGCGGCTGCTCGCGGGTGGAAAGCACGGATAACACCCGAAGAAGTGGCCATTCTGACCCGACGATGAGAAGCCGCGCATCGACGGGCCGTGGTACGGCGAACCGACGGTGGTGCAGGGCAGTTTATGTCTGCCAAGAACATCCAACCAACGAGCGTGGCACTCCACCCGCCAAATCGCCGTGCCGTCACGCCAAAGGCGTGCCGTGTATAGGCGGCGCACCTCCGGTGCGACGGTACGGCCCGTCGATGCGCGGCGGGCTCCGCCCTCGATTCCGCGCAGGGGCTTGGCGGAAAAGCTGGCTAAGGTATTGGACCGGTCTACGCCGCGCAGTGCATGAAGGCATGAAGGTCGGCAACGCGAACAATGCGGTCTTTCTCGGTTCGCCTGATGCTGTAGAATACGGGCCTGATCACTTTTCATACCGGGGGTGCAATATGCGAGGTCAATGTGACTGTGGAAACGTTACGGTGACCATCCCGGGATTGCCTCCGGAAATGAATGCCTGTCCGTGTGAGTTCTGCTCGCGGGTCGGAGCGCGCTGGGGCTATTTTAAGCGCGACACCGTGCAGGTGGACGGAAAAACCGACGTCTACCGCCGCGCGACACGGACCATCGAATTCCACAGATGCTCAATTTGCGGCGTGGTTACGCATTGGCATGAACCCAAGGGCCGCTTGCCGCACATGGGTGTGCAAATGCTGAATTTCGACAGAGTGGTTATCGCGGAAATCCCCATCGTCATCGAGCCCTGACGAACAAAATGGGCTCAACGCCGCCCTTCACCGCAACCACCACGAACACCGGCATCCCTCCTTCACCCATTCACCACCTTCGGCGCCCCCGTCGCCATATCCGTGCCCACGTACCGCTTCTTCGCCTCTTTCCACGCGCCAAAGCCGCCCTCCATATGGGCGATCCGGGTCATCCCCGCCTCGATGCATGTCCGCGCCACCTTCTCCGACCGCACGCCAGAGCCACAGTGGAACAGGATCCGCTTGTCCGACTGCCCCGGCAGCTTGCGCGCCTCGAAGAACGGCATCGGCATCAGAAGCGCGCCGACGATATGCTCGAAGGAATATTCCTGCACCGTCCTCACGTCGATCAGCACGATCTCGTCGCGGTCAAAGGCCTCGGCCACTTCTTCGACAGTCCATGTCTCAAGCACGGCGTCGCCCACGTTTTCCGTCTTCATCTCGCTCTCCTCTCAGAACCTGTTCGCCGGGATCTTGAAATACCGGTGCCCGTCGCCCTCCTTCTCCGGAAGCCGCCCGCCCCGCAGGTTCACCTGCAGCGCGTAAAGCATCCGGTCCGGCAGGCCGAGCGTCGCATCCCGCTCATCCCGAAGCTTCACGTAGTCTTCGCGCGAGGCGCCCCCGCCCACATGCGGGTTCTTCTCCCGGTGCTCGGCCACCGTGGCCTCCCACGCCGGGTCTTCGCGGTCCTTCACCGGCGGATAGTCATGCCCGATGAAGAGCCGCGTCTCGTCCGGCAGCTCCAGGATCCGCTGCAGACTGTCATAGAGCACGCTCGACGACCCGCCCGGGAAATCCGCCCGCGACGTGCCCACGTCCACATGCATGAACGTGTCATGCACGAAGGCTGCGTCCCCCACGACGTAAGTGATCGAGCCCAGCGTATGCCCCGGCGACAGCATCACCCGCACCTCCAGCTCACCGATGCGAAACGTATCGCCATCGGCCAAGAGCCGGCTGAAATCCTTCTCCGGGTCGAACACGCCCGGCATGTTGTAGAGATCGGCCCAGAGATGGGCGATCTCCACCACCTTCTCGCCAATCGCGTTCGGCGCGCCCGTCTGCTCCGCAAGCCAGCTTGACGCCATCAGGTGATCGGCATGCGGATGCGTATCCAGCACCCATTCGACCTCCAGCCCCTCGGCTTTCACGAAATCCAGCACCTCCCGCGCGCTCTCCGTCCCGGTCTTCGCGCTCGCCGGGTCGAAATCCAGCACCACGTCGATCAGCGCCGCCTTCCGCGTGGCCGGGTCGGCCACCACGTATTGAACACTGCCCGTGTCGGGCTCGTAAAACCCGGTCACCTCCGGCGATCCTGCCCCGTTCGACGGGCTCCTGCGGCTGAACATCTCGACCCTCCGTTCCTGAGTTCATATACAGATAATTGAATATGTTCCGTTTCCAACCCCCCGGCTCCGCATTTCTCGCGGCACCGCCGTTCCCGTCTGGCAGAATCGTCCCCACCCATGCTAGGTTTAGCGGAATGAACACGATCAGCCCCAATATAAGCCAAAACCGGCCCGTCATCCGCCAGCTCGACGAAGCCGCCGTCAACCGCATCGCGGCCGGCGAAGTCGTGGAACGCCCGGCCTCGGCGGTCAAGGAACTGGTGGAAAACGCCCTCGACGCCGGCGCGCGGCACATCGACATTTCCTATGCCGACGGCGGCAAAACCCTGATCCGCGTGGCCGATGACGGCTGCGGCATGGCAGCGGGCGACCTCCCCCTCGCGCTGGCCCGCCACGCCACCTCCAAGATCGACGGCACCGACCTGCTGAACATCCACTCCTTCGGCTTCCGGGGCGAGGCCTTGCCCTCCCTCGGCGCCGTCGGCCGCCTCACCATCACCTCCCGGCCCCCGGGCGACGACGGCGCCGAAATCGCCGCCACCGGCGGCAAGCTGGGCCCCGTCAAACCGGCGGCCCTCAACGCCGGCACCATCGTCACCCTGCGCGACCTCTTCCACGCCACCCCCGCCCGCCTCAAGTTCATGCGCTCCGACCGGGCGGAGGCGCAGGCGATCACCGACACCGTCAAGCGCCTCGCCATGGCCGAGCCCTTCACCGGCTTCACCCTCCGCGACGTCTCGGGCGGCGGCGAGGGCCGCGTCACCTTCCGCGCCGATGCCGAAACCGGCGACCTGTTCGACGCCCTCCACGGCCGCCTCACCCGCATCCTCGGCCGCGACTTCACCGACAACGCCATCCGCCTCGACGCCAGCCGCGAGGGCCTGCACATGACCGGCTTCGCGGCCCTGCCCACCTATTCCCGCGGCTCCTCGGTCACGCAGTACCTCTTCGTCAACGGCCGCCCCGTCCGCGACAAGATGCTCTACGGCGCCCTCCGCGCCGCCTACCACGACTTCCTCAGCCGAGACCGGCACCCGGCCGCCGCCCTCTTCATCGACTGCGAACCGGTGCTGGTCGACGTCAACGTCCACCCGGCCAAATCCGAGGTCCGCTTCCGCGACCCCGGCCTCGCCCGCGGGCTGATCGTCTCGGGCCTCCGCCATGCTCTCGCCGAGGCCGGCCACCGCGCCTCCTCCACCGTCGCCGGTGCCACCCTCGGCGCCATGCGCCCCGAGCAGACCAGCCCCCGCGTCTACCAGATGGACCGCCCCTCGCCCGCCGCCCGCGCCGCCGCCTACCAGGCCCAGGCCCCCGGCTTTGCCGAGATGCAAGACACCTACTCCGCCCGCGTCGAACCCACCCGCGAGGCCGTCACGCCAGAGACGGACGAGCAGCCGCAAGAACCACGCCCGCAATCCCTCCCCCTCGGCGCCGCCCGCGCGCAGGTGCATGAAAACTACATCGTCGCCCAGACCGACGACGGCATGATCCTCGTCGATCAGCACGCCGCCCACGAACGCCTCGTCTATGAGAAACTCAAGCGCCAGATGGCCGAGAACGGCGTCCGCGCCCAGGCCCTCCTGATCCCCGAAATCGTCGACCTGAGCGAGGCCGACGCCGCCCGCCTCCTCGACGAGGCCGAGGAACTGGCCAAACTCGGCCTCACCATCGAACCCTTCGGCCCCGGCGCCATCGCCGTGCGCGAAACCCCGGCCATCCTCGGGCCCTGCAACGCCGGCGCCATGCTCCGCGACATCCTCGACGAGCTCTCGGACGAGGGCCACTCCCTCACGCTGCGCGCCCGCATCGAGGCCATCCTGTCCCGCATCGCCTGCCACGGCTCCATCCGCTCCGGCCGCCGCATGTCCGCCGACGAGATGAACGCGCTGCTGCGCGAGATGGAAGCGACCCCCCATTCCGGCCAGTGCAACCACGGCCGCCCCACCTATGTCGAACTCAAACTCGCCGATATCGAACGGCTCTTCGGGCGCACATGATCCAGATCGGCGACACCACCCTGAACCTCTCCGACCCGCTCACGCTCGCCGCCCTCGGCGCCGGCGTGCTGCTCCTCCTCATCACCATCCTGCTCTTCGCCGCCATCCGCGCCGCCTCCCGCTCGGCCCGGCTCACCGAGCCGCTGATCCGCCAGATGGGCGACCTCGGCCAGCGGGTGCAGGGTCTCTCCGACGGTCAGCACCAGCTCTCCGGCGGCCTCACCCACGTGGCCGAGGCGCAGTCGAAGGCCCAGACCAACATGCTCCACCTGATGGAAAAACGCCTGGCCCAGGTGCAGGAGCAGATGAACGAAAACCTCCACGGCTCCGCCCGCCGCACGGCCCAGTCGCTAGGCGAGCTGCAACAACGCCTCACCGCCATCGACAAGGCGCAGGAGAACATCACCAAGCTCTCCGGCGACGTGCTCACCCTGCAGGACATCCTGTCCAACAAGCAGACCCGCGGCGCGTTCGGAGAAATCCAGCTCCACGACATCGTCTCCAAGGCGCTGCCATCCGACAGCTACACGCTGCAATCCACCCTCTCGAACGGCAAGCGGGCCGACTGCCTCATCCACCTGCCCAACCCGCCGGGCCCGATCTGCATCGACAGCAAGTTCCCGTTGGAGGCCTACGAGGCCCTCCGCAACGCCGCCGACGACCGGCAGGTGCAGGAGGCCGCCCGCTTCCTCAAGACCTCCGTCCGCAAGCACATCAAGGACATCGCCGAGAAATACATCCTCGACGGTGAAACCGCCGACGGCGCGCTGATGTTCCTGCCGTCCGAGGCCGTCTACGCCGAGCTCCACGCCAACTTCCCCGAGCTCGTCCGCGAGGGGTTCGAGGCCCGCGTCTGGATCGTCTCGCCCACCACCTGCATGGCCACGCTCAACACCATGCGCGCCATCCTGAAAGACGCCCGCATGCGCGAACAGGCCGGCGCCATCCGCCGCGAACTGGGCCTGCTCTTCGCCGATGTCGACCGGCTCGGCAACCGCGTCGAGAACCTCGACCGCCACTTCCACCAGGCGGCCAAGGACATCTCGGAAATCAAGATCTCCGCCGACAAGGCCGGGCGCCGCGCCAAGCGTCTCGACAATTTCGATTTCGAGGAACTGGCCCCCGAAACCGAACCGACAATCGTGAAGCTGACCAAGCCCGACGGGTAACCTTGCCCCGCCATCCTTACCAATTCCCTACCCCCGGCGCCCGGTCCGGTCACGAACCGGCCGTTTCGCAGATCTCGCCTCCCGGCACCGCAAAAAACACCGACAAAATACCGACGTAATACCGACGCGATACCGACATCGGCTTTTCCCGGCGATTTCAGGTGGTTAACGCGGATTTCCCCGGCGAACCGACCGCCGCCGCCAACCCGGCCATTCTCCCCGCCGGTAAACGTTTCCGTAGGGTGGGTGCCAACCCACCGACCCATCCGAAAATCGCCCCCGATTGCCCGCCGGGCGAGCGCCGGCCCGTGGGGAGGCGCTGCAACAGATCTAGCCGCCACTTTATGGCGCCGAGTACATCGTACCTAAGAAACGTAATGCCCCACCTGCCAAAGCGCCTGCCCGTGGGGACGGGCCGGCGCTCGCCCGGCGCCGCGCCATGGCGCGGCTCTGTTCCGGGCGTGTGACAAACCGCGACCGTGGCACCACCACCCCCAGAAAACAAAAAAGCCCCGGGAACCCCCGGGGCCTTTCCATCAAACCCTCACGAAACGCCTACCCGCGGCAGTGCTTCGCAATCTCGCGGTTCAACAGGCCCGTCTCGACCAGCTGGCACCGGTTCTTGGCCTCGTAGTAGTAGCCCTTGGCGTACCACATCACCGCCTCGTCCATGTTCCCGTCGGAAACAAGCCACGCGCCGCGCAGGTACTTCACCGCCCATTTCAGGTTGGTCTCGGCATCCAGCAGGTCGCTGTTCGCGCCCTTGAACCCGATCCCCCGCGCCGTCGCCGGCAGGATCTGCATCATCCCGTAATAGGGGCCGTTCCGGGCCTTGGGCCGGTAATCGCTCTCGCGCTGCACCACCTTGTGCACCAGCGGCCGGGGCACCTCGTAGGCATCCGCATACTTGTTGATCAGAACGCGCAGTTCCGGCGTCTCGTTCGGGAAAAGCGGCGTCGCCGCGCGCGAAACTTCCGGCTCCCGCGCCTCGCCGCATGCCGCCATCGCGACCATGCCGAGGCACAGCAAAATATTCTTCAGATTCATTCGGTGTCCTGTCCCAAAACCCCGTGGTGACCGCAGGAAGGGGGAAAATGGCCGAATCGGCAACCCGAAAGCCGAATCGCGGGCCGTTCCGGCAAGAATCTGCCCGTCACCGACCCGGGCCGAACCGCCTCACGTCGTCTCCAGGCAATGCCGCCGGAAGGCCCTTTTCAGCATGTCCAGCTCCTCCCGCAGGAGGGTCACCTCGGCCCGGATATCATAGCTCAGCGCATCCCCCGACATCAGGGCGAAATCGCCGATCTTCTCGCCCGTCGCCCGGTCACTGATCAGGAAGGTCTGCACCCCGTCGGCGATCACCTCCGCCGGGATGGGCACCCGCAGCACCCACAGTTTTTCTTCCGGTTTTTCAATGACCTCGACACCTTCCAGCGGAATCTGAAGATGCGTCACCTCGACCTCCGGCGTTGCCGTCCCGCCGCTCTCCCGGGTCAGCACGCCTTCCCACACGCCCTCGAACAGCCGCGTCTTGGTGAGTGTCAGATCGGTCATGAAATGCTCCCTCAGAACTCCGCCCGCAACCGCCGGCTCAGGGTCAGGTCCCGCACCGTCACCTGGCTCATCTGCGGGTTCTCGAAGATCAGGTCGATCCAGGCGCGCTCGACCCTTTTTTCATTGATGTTCGAATAGGCCAGGTCAAACTCGGCCATCACCATGTCCTCCCTCAGGGGAAGCTCCCTCACCAGCTGCTCTGTATTGGGTCCATGCTTGATATTGAGCCGCACGAAGATCTCCAGCGGCTTCTCCAGCTCGGCGATCGTATCCACCCTCACAAGGTGCGACCGGGTCAACCCCTGCACCGCCCCGTCCGGCAGATCGAGCGCCAGCGACAGGAACGATCCGTCGAAGTTGAACACGTCCATCCGAAGCCCGAACGGCGCCAGGTCGGCCTCCCGCAGGTTGCGCACCTGCCGAAGCGTCAGCTCGGAATGCTTGCAGTCGTGGAACAGCACGATCTCGTCGCCCAGCCGCGTGTTGCTCTGCGCCGACGACATCCCCGGCACCGCCAGCGGATTGCGCCACAACGACGGCCGCCAGGCCCAGTCGGTGCCATGCGGTTTCGGAAACACCGCCGACCCGATCACCGGAAGCGCCAGCCGGTGATCGGCCACCGCGATCAGCTCGTTCAGCTCGTGCCGAAGCTTCCGTGCCGCCGCCCGTTCCTTCCGCAAGTCCTTGAAAGAAAAAGACGATGCCTGCCGCGCCGCGCTCCGCCACCGTCGCAGCGACCGCCGTTGCGCGATCCAGTCCAGAACCGAATTTCTCAACACTGCCATTCCGGGTCCACTCTGTCTGGTCCGCCCTGTCCTGCCTCGGTTAACCCGGTCCCATCATTATCCGGAATCCGTTGACAATCCACTCGAATCCGACCTTTCCGGTTCGGGTTTCGGCGCCTTTCGAGTGGCCGGCGGCGCCACCGGGCGAGCCGGGCTGGCCCGCCGGATCGACCTTGCCAGGTCGGTCAGAAGCGCCCGCCCGTCCCTGCCTGCCATCGGGCTGCCCTCGCGGGCATAAAGCGCCAGCGCGATCAGGTGGCCGTTCAACAGCATCCCCCCGCGCCAGTGCCGCGCATCGCCCCCTTCCAGGACCCCGTCGCCGCCGCTGGCGAAATGCACCAGCGTCACGTCCGTGGTCTCGTGGGCGGCGATCACCTCCGCCGGCGCCATCAGCGCGGCGATCTCGCCCGGCGTCGGGCGGGTGGCGCCGGGGGCGTCGGGCATGACCGAGATGGTCATCATCAGCGGCTCGACCCCGTGCCCGCGCAGCCCGCTCAGCGACTCGCAACTGGCCAGCAGGGCAAACCCGCCATCGCGGGCCCGCCGCAGCGTCCGCCGATCGATGCAATAGCCCGCCGGCCCCCGCACGACGACATCGCCCTCGTACATCTGAACCTTGCGCAGCGCGTCACGCGTGGCCGGCTCGCTCCCCGAGGAGAGGAACCCGAGCGCCCCCGGCTCGGCCGCCATGCACCCCGCCAGGGGCAATACCGCCGCAAGCACCACGGCCCGGAGCAACCCCCGGACCGCGCGCCATTCAGATATCCATGTAGACATGGCGTTCGGCCTTGCCCCCGGGATGGGTGACCGCACCCTTGTAGGTCTCGCCCACAAGCTTGGCGTATTTCCACAGCGCGCCCGAGGCATAGATCGTCTCGCGCGGTCCGCCCCACGCCTCTTTCCGCTTGGCAAGCTCGTCCTCCGAGACGTCCACGGAAAGCTCGCCCTCGATGGCGTTGATGGTGATCATGTCGCCGTTCTTCAACAGCGCGATCGGCCCGCCATGCGCCGCCTCCGGCCCCACGTGACCGACACAGAACCCACGCGTCGCGCCCGAGAACCGGCCATCGGTGATCAGCGCCACCTTCTTGCCCATGCCCTGCCCGGAAAGGGCGGCGGTGGTGGCCAGCATCTCGCGCATGCCGGGGCCGCCGGCGGGGCCCTCGTTGCGGATGACGATCACCTCGCCTTCCTCGTAGCCGCGGTTCTGCACGGCGGCAAAGGCGTCTTCCTCGCATTCGAACACCCGCGCCGGGCCGGTGAAAACCTGGTTCTCGGCGGCGATGCCCGCCACCTTCACGATGGCGCCCGCGGGGGCAAGATTGCCCTTCAGGCCGACCACGCCGCCGGTCTTGGTGATGGGCTTGTCGATCGGGTAGATCACCCGGCCGTCCGCCTCGCGGTCGATCCGGTCAAGCTCCTCGCCGATGCTCCGCCCGCTGGCTGTCATGCAATCCTCGTGGATGAGGCCCGCCTTGCGCAGCTCCTTCATCACAACCGGGATACCTCCCGCGTCGAACAGGTCCTTCGCCACGAACTGCCCGCCCGGCTTGAGGTCGACGAAATAGGGCGTGTCGCGGAAGATCTCGCAGACATCGTCGAGGAAGAAGTCGATCCCCGCCTCGTGGGCAATCGCCGGCAGGTGCAGGCCGGCATTGGTCGATCCGCCGGTGCAGGCCACGACCCGCGCGGCGTTCTCGAGGCTCTTCTGCGTCACCACGTCCCGGGCGCGGATGTTCTTTTCCAGCAGGTGCATCACCGCGTGCCCCGACGCTTCGCCATACTGGTCGCGGCTTTCGTAAGGCGCGGGCATGCCCGAGCTGTTCATCAGCGCCAGCCCGATCGCCTCGGAGACGCAGGCCATGGTATTGGCGGTGAACTGACCGCCACAGGCGCCCGCGCTCGGGCAGGCCACGCGCTCCAGCATCGCCAGCGCCTTGTCGGACAACTCCTTGTTCTGGTGCCGGCCCACGGCCTCGAACATGTCCTGTACGGTCAGGTCGCGGCTGCGGAAATCTTCCGGAATATCATCCACCTGCGGCGCCTTGCCCGGCAGGATCGATCCGCCGTAGATGAAGACGCTCGGCACGTTCAGCCGCACCATCGCCATCATCATCCCCGGCAGCGATTTGTCGCAGCCCGCCAGCCCCACCAGCGCGTCATAGCAATGCCCGCGCATGGTCAGCTCGACCGTGTCGGCAATCGCCTCGCGGCTGGCGAGCGACGAGCGCATGCCCTCGTGCCCCATGGCGATCCCGTCGGTGACGGTGATGGTGGTGAACTCGCGCGGCGTGCCGTGGGCTTCCTTCACACCCCCCTTCACCGCCTGCGCCTGCCGGCTCAGCGCGATGTTGCAGGGCGCGGCCTCGTTCCAGCAGGTCGCGACGCCGACCAGGGGCTGGTGAATCTCGTCCTCGGTCATGCCCATGGCATAGTAATAGGACCGGTGCGGCGCGCGGGCGGGGCCCTCGGTCACGTAACGGCTGGGCAGCTTGGTCTTGTCGAACTTCGTCATCTGGGGGCCTCCTGGAGCGTCGTCTCAACGGTCTAGGATAGAGCCGCCCGTGGGGCAAGCCGGTTGTCCCCTCGAGGCGGGGTCGCGGGCCGCGCTGTCGGATGCCTCCGGCGGGGATATTTGGACCAAGAAGAAGCCATTGGCGCACACCCGGCTTCTTCTGGCCGGAAGTATCCCGGGGGAGTCGCGCCATTGGCGCGGCGGGGGCAGCGCCCCCTACTCCGCCGCCCGAAGCGCCGCCTGCGCGCAGAAACACGATGCCGCCACCGCCCGGTCGGCCCGGGCCTGCGCCAGGTCGAGCCGCTGGCGCACCTGCGCGATCTCCACGCTCTCGCCCCGCGCCTTCAGGCAGTCGTGCAATCCCTTCAGCGCCCAGACATTATCCGGGTGCACCGTCGCCCGCGACAATTGCCCGCCAAGCCCCAGGTCCTCGCGGAACACCGCCTCCGCCTCGGCGATCCGCCCCTGCTCCAACAGCAGCGCGCCCAGCGCGTGGCGCGTGGGCTGCATCCAGCCCCACGGCTCGTCATAGGGTAGCCCGTCATCCAGCGCCACCGACCGGCGCAGCGCCGCGAAGGCCTCGTCGAACCGCCCCTCGCGATAAAGGATCTCGCCCCGCAGCATCTCGGCCCCGATGGCCAGCAGGTCGACCACCTTGTTGTTGTGAATGAGGCGGCTTTCCGGCACCCGCGCCATCGCCGCGTGGTAAAGCTTTTCCTCCGCCAGCGCCGCCTCGACCTCGCCCAGCGCCGCATGGCCCACCCCACGCGCGTAATGCACATGCGCGGCCAGGGTGCAGTAAAGCTCCGGGTCGTCCGGAAGCCGAAGCTCCGTCGCCTCCCGCCACCGCCCGAACCGCACCAGCACATGCGGCTCGAAGCCCAGGTAGGCCTCGAAGTAATCCGCCATCGGCGGGCTCTCCATCCGCAGCAATTCCTCCGGCACGGTCTCGAACGCCCCGCGCACCGCCCGCAGCGCCGGTTCGATCTGGCCAAGGAACATCGCGCCGTAGATGACGAAATGGTAATTGTGCAGCCGGTAGCCGGAATAGATGTTGTACGCCCCGCGCTCCCGCCAGAACCGCTCGTCCGCCAGCACCGCCGCCTCGTTCCAGTGCACCACGTTCTGGTAATGCCCGCAGAGCACGTCGATATGCGTGGGCATATGGATCAGGTGGCCCGCGTCGGGCACCAGCGTCCGCAGCGCGTCGCCGGCCTTCAGCGCCTTCTCGGGGAAGGGCGACATCTCCATCAGGTGCACGTAGAGATGCAGGACACCCGGATGCCCCATCGCGCCGGGCAGCGCCATGGCCTTCTCCAGCACCGCCTGCGCCTCCCCCGTCCGGGCGCCGGGGGCGGGCTGACCGCTGGGCAGGTCCCACATCTTCCACGGGGTGATGTTGAGCAGGGCCTCGGCAAAGACGGCGCAGATCTCGAGCTTGTCCGAGTGGTCGCCATGGACCGCCCGCATCGCGTCGGCGAAATCGGTGTTCCAGCCCCGCATCACCTTCAGATCGGCCGGCTCGACCTGTGGATAGCGTGCCGGCAGCGCACGGATCAGCGCCGCCTCCCACGCCGTCACCCCGTCCGCCAGCGCAAGCGCCTGCTGCGCCGCGTCATGCCCCGCCGACAGCGCCGCGGCACGCCCGGCCTCGTCGAACAGGTCCCACGGCATGTTGTAATTCGGCCCCGCCGCATACCCCCTGCCCCAATAAGCCATGGCACAGCCCGGATCGGCGGCGATGGCCCTGTCGAAACAGGCGACCGCCTCCTCGTGATTGTACCCGTAGGTCCACAACAGGCCCCGGTCGAACCAGAGCTGCGCCTCGTCCGAGCCCGTGGTCACCGGAAAACTGTGGGGCCCCAAATCGAAATATCCGTCCATGCCGACTCTCCCTGTCCGCGGGCAGGATAGCGAAAGGCCGGCCCCGCGTTGACCCCCTTTTCACCGGGCACCATTGCCCCCGCCCGGCAGGGCCCCTAGCTTGGCCCACATGCGCTACGACGCCCACGAAACCCTGGCCGCCCCGGCGCGGCCATCGGCCAACCCGCTGCGGCTTGCGGCGGGGGTGGTGCTGGTCGTCCTGTTCTTCCTGCCACTGGCCTTTGCCTATGCCGGGGTCGTGCCGTCGGCGCTGGGATATGACGGCGCGGCCGCGCTGACCGAGGGGCGCACGCCGCTCGCGGTGCTGATCCTGCTGTTCCAGTTCACCTTCCTGATCCTCGCGCTCGGGATGGTGCTGCGCCTGGTGCACCAGCGCGGTCTCGCCAGCCTGATCGGCCCGGCGGGCACCGCCACGAACCAGTTCCTGCGCTGCACCCGGTACCTCCTGCCGCTCTACCTCCTGTTGACGGTCATGCCGATGCCGCCGGAATACCAGCTCAGCCCCAACCTCTCGCCCGGCAACTGGGTGCTCTGGCTGCCCCTCGCGCTGGCCTGCGTGCTGATCCAGACCGGCGCCGAGGAGATGGTGTTCCGCGGCTACCTGCAAAGCCAGCTTGCCGCCCGCTTCCGCAGCCCGCTTGTCTGGATCGGCCTGCCCTCGGCGCTGTTCGGCCTGTTCCACTACAGCCCGCTCCTGGCCGGACCCAACGCCTGGGCGCTGATTCTCTGGGCCGGGCTCTTCGGCGTCACCGCCGCCGACCTGACCGCGCGCACCGGCACGCTGGGCCCGGCGCTGGCGCTGCATTTCACCAACAACGTCTTCGCCATTCTCGTCACCGCCCCGGCGGGCAATCTCGACGGTATCGCGCTCTATACCTTCCCCCTCGCGCTCGAAGAGGAAGGCCTCGCCTGGTACGTCCTGCCGATCGAGATCCTCTTCACGCTCTGCGCCTGGCTCACCGCCCGGATCGCCCTGCGCCGCTAGGCCCTGCCGCAAGTCCGATTGCATTCCGCGCGCCCGGCGCTTATTTCAGGCGCCATATGGCCAAGCCGCAAAAGGGCGACCGGATGAACTGGATCACCAATTACGTCAGACCGCGGATCAACTCGATCTTCTCGCGCCGGGAAATCCCCGAGAACCTGTGGTCGAAATGCGATGAATGCGGCACCATGCTGTTTCACCGCGAACTGAGCCAGAATCTCAACGTCTGCACCAATTGCGGCCACCACATGCCGATCACGCCGCGCGCCCGCTTCACGGCGCTGTTCGACGGCGGCACCTTTTCCGAGGTCGACGTGCCCCTGCCCACCGCCGACCCGCTGCATTTCCGCGACCAGAAGAAATACCCCGAACGCATGCGCGCCGCCCAGAAGACCACGGGCGAGAAAGAGGCGATGCTGGTCGCCCGGGGCGAGATCGGGCGCACGCCCGTCGTGGCGGCGGCCCAGGATTTCACCTTCATGGGCGGCTCGATGGGCATGTATGTCGGCAACGCCATCATCGCCGCGGCCCAGGAGGCGGTAAAGCTCAAGCGCCCGCTGATCCTGTTCTCGGCCGCGGGCGGGGCGCGGATGCAGGAAGGCATCCTCAGCCTCATGCAGATGCCCCGCACCACCGTCGCCGTGCAGATGCTGCGCGAGGCAGGGCTGCCCTATATCGTCGTGCTGACCCACCCGACCACCGGCGGCGTCACCGCCTCCTACGCGATGCTGGGCGACGTGCATATCGCCGAGCCCAACGCGCTGATCTGCTTCGCCGGGCCGCGGGTCATCGAACAGACCATCCGCGAGAAGCTGCCCGAAGGCTTCCAGCGGGCCGAGTACCTGCTCGACCACGGCATGCTCGACCGTGTCACCCCGCGCACCGCCATGCGCGAGGAGTTGATCACCATCACCCGGATGCTGCTCGGCCTGCCGCCCGCGGTGAAGGGCGACCTGCCCGCGCCCGCCCCCGAACCGGACACCGCCGAGGCAATGCCGCCCTCGCCGCCCCCGGTCGAGCCGCCCGAGAACCCCAAGCCGGCACCCAAGGCCGACAAGAAGAAATCCGACAAGGAATGAGCGGCGCCTCCTCGGATGTCATCCTCGACCGGATGATGTCGCTGCACCCCAAGATCATCGACCTCACGCTCGACCGTGTCTGGCGCCTGCTCGACCAACTGGGCAACCCCCAGGACGCGCTTCCGCCGGTCATTCATATCGCCGGAACCAACGGCAAGGGCTCGACGCTGGCAATGATCCGCGCCGGGCTCGAAGGCGCGGGCAAACGCGTCCACGCCTACACCTCGCCGCATCTCGCCCGGTTTCACGAACGCATATACCTCGCCGGGTCGCTGATTTCCGAGCCCGACCTCACGGCGGTGCTCGACGAATGCTATGCCGCCAATGGCAGCGAGCCGATCACCTATTTCGAGATCACCACCTGCGCCGCCCTGCTGGCCATGTCGCGCACGCCCGCCGATTACACCCTGCTCGAGGTGGGCCTCGGCGGGCGGCTCGACGCCACCAATGTCATCGCCCAGCCGGCGCTGACCGTCATCACGCCGGTCTCGATCGACCACGAATCCTTCCTCGGCGACACGCTCCCCAAGATCGCGGCCGAGAAGGCCGGCATCCTCAAGCGCCGCGTGCCTTGCGTCGTCGGCCCCCAGGCCGAGCCGGCGCTCGAGGTGATCGAGACCACCGCCCAACGCCTCGGCGCGCCGCTCCTCGCGCACGGCCAGCACTGGTACGTCACCACCGAACGCGGGCGGCTGGTGTTCCAGGACGAAACCGGCCTGCGCGACCTGCCCCTTCCCAACCTCCCCGGCGCCCACCAGGTCGAGAATGCCGGCGCCGCGCTCATGGCGCTCCGCCACCTTCAGGCCGGCGATGCGGCGCTCGAGGCGGCGGTCACCCAGGCCCGCTGGCCCGCCCGGATGCAACGCCTCACCCACGGCCCGCTGGTCGACGCCGCCCCCGAGGCCGAGCTCTGGCTCGACGGCGGCCACAACCCCGCGGCGGGCGAGGCGCTCGGGCGCTACCTCGCCAGCCTGCCCGACCGGCCGATGCATCTTGTCTGCGGGATGATGAACACCAAGGACGTGAAGGGCTACATGCGCCCGCTCGCGGCCCACGCCGCCAGCCTCACGGCGCTGTCGATCCCGGACGAGCCCAACACGCTCGACGCGAAAGACACCGCCGCCGCCGCCCGCGCGGTGGGAATGGAAGCCGGGATCGCAGACAGCGCGCTCGAGGCAATCCGCGCCATCGTGGCCGAAGACCCTCACGCCCGCATCCTGATCTGCGGCTCGCTCTACCTCGCCGGCTCGATCCTGCGCGAAAACGGTTGAGTTACGCGCCCGGAATTTTCAAAAATTCCGGGTAAGAAAATACGCATTTTCTTACCCATTTTCCGCGTGGAGAACGCTCCCCCAGAACCGAAATCTTCAAAAGATTTCGGCCCGCGTTCTCTTAAAGAACGCGCCTCACCCGGCCTCGGCCAGAAGCGCCTTCAACCCCGTCCGATAATCCGGATATTTCAGCTCAACCCCCAACTCCTCCCTAATCCGCCGGTTATCCACCTTCTTCGACTCGGCATAGAAGGACCGCGCCATCGGGCTCATATCCGCCTCCTCGAAGGGTACCTCCGGCGGCACCGGCAGACCCAGAAGCTCGGCGGCATAGGCGATCACGTCCTGCGGCGGCGCCGGGTCATTGTCGCAGACATTGTAGGCTGCACCGGGGTTCGGCCGGTTGATCGACGCCTCCAGAACCTGAGCGATATCCTCCACGTGGGTCCGGCTGAACACCTGGCCCTGCTTGATGATCCGCCGTGCCGTGCCCTTGCGCACCTTCTCGAACGGCCCCCGCCCCGGCCCGTAAATCCCCGCCAGCCGGAAGATGTGCAGCGGCAGCCCGTCGATGTCGCGCCATTGCGTCTCGGCCATCACCCTGAGCTTGCCACGCTTGGTGGCGGGGGTCAGCGGCGCGCTTTCATCCACCCACTCGCCCGCGTGATCGCCATAAACGCCGGTGGTCGACAGGTACCCGGCCCATTCCAGCCGCGGCGCAATCTCCCGGATCCGCGGCTCCAGCTTCGCCAGCACCGGGTCGCCCTCCTCGTCCGGACCGGCCGACACCAGTATATGCGTGGCCGCCTCGAACGCCTCCGTCAGGTCGCCATCCGGCCACATCACCGGGATCACACCGTCTTCCCGCAGCGCGTCCGCCTTCTCGGGTTTCCGCGTCGTCCCGTAAATCACCCAGCCCTGCGGCAACAGCCGCCTCGCCAGCGCCTGCACCGAATAGCCATGCCCGAAGGAGATCAGTGTCTTGCCCATCCGCCCGACCTAGCCACCCGCCGCCGGCTCTTCAACACGCAACACCCGCGAGGCCACCCAAGCATAGCCGTTCTCGCACAGGATGAAGGTCTCGCGCAGCCCGTGCGGCCGGTCCGACGGCGCCTGCAACACATGGGCCCCGAACCGCTCCGCCCTTTCCGCCGCCTCGTCCGGATCACTGTCATAAAGCCGGATCTCTATCCCGGCCCCGCGCGGCGGCGCCTCGGGCAACAACCCCAGCAGCGGGTTCTGCGAATAGGTGTGATCGCCATGCAGCTGGAACACCTGGCCACCGTACGCCATGATCGCGAAATCCCGGCTCACCCGGTGGCTTGCCATCCCGAACACCGCTTCCAGGAACCGCACCTCCGCCGCCACGTCCCGCACGAGGATGTTCAGTCCCAGCCCTTTCAGCGACGCGCCGAACTCCGCCGGGCTGACCGTTTCGAAATCCATCTCCCCCTCCGAGACTGCCGCAATGCCGGCGCAGGTTGATCCGCCCGCCCCCGCGTGTCAACTTGAGCGGCAAAAGTTGAATGTGACGGGAACAATCCGATGGCGCTGACAGACCTTTCCGGCGGGATCCACACCCCCGACCTGCCCGCCGCCGAGGACTTCCGCGACGCGGGCCAGGCCGTCGACCGGCTGATCGAGCTCTACGACACCGCCGCCGCCTTCCTGTGCGACGCCTTCTCCGACGCGGTCATCAACGGCGCACCGGCCCACCGCATCCGCGCCTATTACCCGGAAATCCGCCTTACCACGACCAGCTTCGCCAAGATCGACAGCCGCCTCAGCTTCGGCCACGTGGCTGAACCCGGCACCAACGCCACCACCGTCACCCGGCCGCGGATGTTCCGCAATTACCTGCTGCAACAGCTCAAGCTGGTGATGGACAACCACGACGTGCCGGTCACTATCGGCGTTTCCGACACGCCGATGCCGGTGCATTTCGCTGTGGCCAACGATGCCGGGCTGACCGTGCCGCAGGAAGGCGCGATGGATTTCACCCTGCGCGACTATTTCGACGTGCCGGACCTCACGACCACAAATGACGACATCGTCAACGGCACGTTCCAGCCCGGCCCGGACGGCGCCGGCGCGCTCGCGCCCTTCACGGCGCAGCGGGTCGACTACTCCCTCGCCCGGCTCTCGCATTACACCGCCACCGCGCCAGAGCATTTCCAGAACCACGTGCTCTTTACCAACTACCAGTTCTACGTTTCGGAGTTCGAGGCCTATGCCCGCCGCGTGCTGGCCGACCCCGACAGCGGCTACGAAAGCTTCGTCGGCCCCGGCAACGCCACCATCACCGAACCCGACGCGCCGCTCGACCTGCCGTTGAAACTGCCGCAGATGCCGACCTATCACCTGACCCGGCCCGGCGCGGCGGGCATCACGCTGGTCAATATCGGCGTCGGCCCCTCCAACGCCAAGACGGCGACCGATCATATCGCCGTGCTGCGCCCGCATGCCTGGATCATGGTGGGCCATTGCGCCGGCCTCCGGAACACCCAGAGCCTTGGCGATTTCGTCCTCGCCCATGCCTACCTGCGCGAGGATGGCGTGCTCGATGCCGACCTGCCGGCCTGGGTGCCGATCCCGGCGCTGGCGGAAATCCAGATCGCGCTGGAAGAGGCCGTCGCCGTGGAAACCCGGCTCAAGGGGTACGACCTCAAGCGGATCATGCGCACCGGCACGGTCGCCAGCTTCGACAACCGCAACTGGGAACTGCGCGACCAGTCCGGCCCGGTGCAGCGCCTGTCCCAATCCCGCGCCATCGCGCTCGACATGGAAAGCGCCACCATCGCCGCCAACGGCTTCCGCTTCCGGGTGCCCTATGGCACGCTGCTCTGCGTGAGCGACAAGCCGCTCCACGGCGAATTGAAGCTTCCCGGCATGGCCAGCGACTTCTACAAGACTCAGGTCGCACGGCACCTGATGATCGGAATCCGCGCAATGGAAACCTTGAGGGAAATGCCCCTGGAACGCATCCACAGCCGCAAATTGCGCAGTTTCGACGAGACTGCCTTCCTCTGAGGCGGAAAAATCACCACAAAATCCGCGAAAAACCCTTCTTTTCTTACACTATTCGTTGTGTTCGCTCTCAAGATACAGTTAAATCACCCCACGAGGCCCATAGGAACGGGCAGTTGAAGGAGACCAGAAAAATGGCAAAACCGATGACGAAAACGCAGTTGGTTGCAGCCCTCGCAGATGAGATGGGCGGCGACAAGAAAACCGCAAGCGCGGCACTGGATGCGGTTGTCAACGTGATCACCCGCGAAGTGTCGGGCGGTGGCGCGGTCACCCTGCCCGGCGTCGGCAAGATCTACTGCCGCGAACGCCCGGCGCGGACCGTGCGCAACCCCGCCACCGGCGAACAGATCCAGAAGCCGGCGGACAAGGTCGTGAAAATGACCATCGCCAAGGCTCTCAAGGACAGCGTGAACGACTGACCTTGTAATCGGCACGAGTTTCGGAAAGGGTCGCCCCTGCAAGGGGCGGCCCTTTTCTGTTGCAGTGTCGGGAGGCGGGACAATCATGGATATCCGGGCAATCGTCATGGGGTTGGCCTTCGCCTTCATGTGGTCCAGCGCCTTCACCTCGGCCAAGTTCATCGTTGTCGCCGCCCCGCCCGTCTCGGCGCTGGCGCTGCGCTTTCTCATCTCGGGGCTGCTGGGCGTGCTGATCGCCCGGATGCTGGGACAAAGCTGGAAACTGACCCCGGCGCAATGGCGGGCCACGATCATCTTCGGCATCTGCCAGAACGCGCTCTATCTCGGGCTGAACTTCGTCGCCATGCAGACGGTCGAGGCCTCGCTTGCCGCCATCATCGCCTCGACCATGCCGCTCATGGTGGGGCTGGCCAGCTGGGCCATCTTCGGCGAGAAGGTCGGCCCGCTCGGGGTGTTCGGCCTCGTCGCCGGCGTAATCGGCGTCGCCATCATCATGGGCTCGCGGCTTCAGGGCGAGGCCGACATGTACGGCGTCGCGCTCTGCATCGCCGGGGTGATCGCCCTTACCTTCGCCACGCTCGCCGTGCGCGGGGCCACCTCGGGTGGTAATTTCCTGATGGTCGTGGGGCTGCAGATGCTGGTGGGCAGCGCGGCGCTCGGCCTCTTCGGCGCCGCCACCGAAACCATCGAGATCGCTTGGTCCTGGCAGCTCGTCGCGGCCTTCGCCTATACCACGCTGGTCCCGGGGCTGGCGGCCACGCTCGTCTGGTTCCTGCTGGTCGACCGCATCGGTGCCATCAAGGCGGCGACGTTCCACTTCCTCAACCCGTTCTTCGGCGTCGTCATCGCGGCGGTGATCCTCAGCGAACGGCTGGGAATGTGGGACATCCTCGGCGTGCTGGTGGTCACCGGCGGCATTCTCGCCGTGCAGCTTTCGCGCCAGCGCCAGAAACCGGCCGGGGCGGCGGCACAAACCTGACACCGCCCGGGCCGGCCCCCGGCCTCAGCCGAGGATATCCGGGGCCGCGTGCCCCTCGCCGACCCCGTCGATCAGGATCGCGACACCTTTCGAATGCCCGGTCCTGAGCGGAAGGATCGCCTTGTAGGCAGGCGAGGCGTACCACCCCTGCGCCGCCGCCCGGTCGGGAAACTCGATCACGATCAGGTCGCCCGGCCACGCCCCCTCCAGCGCTGTCACAGGGCCGCCATGGATGATGAACCGCCCGCCGAACGGCGCCAGCGTCTCGTCGATCCCCTCGAGATAGGCCACGATCTCGGGCACCATCTCGACGTCGTGCAACAGCGCTACGGCATAGGCCTTCGCGGTCCTGTCCTGCATCGCCATGGCTCACACCTGCTGCCTGTGCGGGCAGGTCGCGCGCAGGGCCAGCTGTTCCAGCCGGGCCAGCACGGCCACGAACGCCGCCTGCCCCAACACGAAGGCCACGCCCAGCGCATTCGGCGTGACCACTCCCGCCAACAGTGCGACACTGGCCACGACCCACAGCACGTTGCCGAGGATCACCAGCATCACCGCCGGCTGGTTGCCCGGCAACCACAGCGCCACCGCGGCCATGTAGGCCGCCACCGGGAACAGGATCACGCCCGCCCAGAACAGAAGCGGCGCGGGCAAGGCCAGCAACCCGGCCAGCGGCCCGGCCAGCAAGACAAGCCCCGCGCCCATGCCGACACAGGCGGCGGCATCGAACAGCAGGATCGAGGGAAGGGAGTATCGGGTTTGCAGGGGTGCCATGGGAAAACTCCTTGTCTGGCATTTCACTCATGGCCTGCAATCTGACCATCGCGCTTCACCCCGTCGATTACGCCAAAGGTAATTGGCCCCAGCACCCGCCGCGGTATGATCCCCCCATGACAACCGCAACCGCCCCCTCCCCCGATTTCGGCCCGATGCTCCGCCTCTGGCGCAACCGCCGATCCCTCAGCCAGCTGGCGCTCTCCGCCGACAGCGAGATTTCCCAGCGCCACCTGAGCTTCATCGAATCCGGCCGGAGCCGCCCCAGCCGCGAGATGGTCCTCCGGCTGGCCGAAACCCTGTCGATCCCCCTGCGCGAGCGCAACGCCCTGCTGGTCGCGGCGGGCTTCGCCCCGGCCTATCGCGAACGGCCCGCAGACGACCCCGAAAGCGCGGCGGCGCATCAGGCCGTGCAGCTCATCCTCAAGCACCACGAGCCCTTCCCCGCGCTCGCAATCGACCGGCACTGGACCATGCTCCATGCCAATGCCGGCATCACCGCCCTGCTCGACGGGATCGACCCGGCCCTCCTCGAACCGCCCGTCAACGCCCTCCGCCTCACGCTTCACCCGGGCGGCCTTGCCCCGCGCATCGAGAATTTCCGGGAATGGCGCACGCATGTCTTCCACCGGCTGAACGGTCTGATCGACCAGACGGCCGATCCCGGCCTCGTCACCCTGCTGGAAGAGCTGAAATCCTACCCCTTGCCACCCGGCGCCGCACCCTATCGGCCAGGCGACATGATCCACCCCGCCGGCATCGCCATCCCCTTCCGCCTGCGTACCGAGCACGGTGTGCTCAGCTTCCTCAGCACCACCACCGTCTTCGGCACCGCGCTCGACATCGCCCTCTCGGAGCTTGCCATCGAAACCTTCCTGCCCGCCGACGCCCGTACCGCCGCCCGGCTCATGCCCGGCAGCTGACCGCGGCTAGAGCAGCCACAACACCACCGACAGCGTCACGAAGGACGACGCCACCGCCGTCAGCAGCGCGATCGAGGCAATCCCGTCATGCCCATAAGGCTGCGCCAGGATGATGTAGATGCTGAACATCGGGATCGCCGCCGACAGGATCGCCGCCTGACGGAATTCCTCAGGAAGCGCGAAAAGCCCGGTCATCGAACAGACCGCCACCGCCAGCGCCGCCATCAGCGGATGCAGCACCAGCTTGCCCGCGGCAATGCCGCTCGCCAGCGCCCGGTCGCCCCGCATCGGCAGGCCGTAAAGCGTCCCGCCGATCACCACCAGCGCCAGCGCGCTGGCCGACCCGGCCAGGATCGACA